>Ga0187842_1000171_pt1 | contig 34720 bp, 40 predicted proteins | sample SpaLakP09_SKY_41_FD_134514 | JGI IMG/M metagenome (GOLD analysis project Ga0187842, IMG submission 134514) | Oligotrophic lake water microbial communities from Sparkling Lake, Wisconsin, USA - SP09_SKY_41 | ecosystem: Environmental > Aquatic > Freshwater > Lake | place: USA: Sparkling Lake... | reverse complement strand
GACAAACAAAAGATTGCAACGTGGAAAAAGAAGCGCGCCAAGCCAGAGTGGTATGTTTACAATCTATAGATATATACTTCTAGACTGCCGGATATGGTGACGCTTTCTAAAAGCTCGCCTATATAAGACCTATATAAAGAACAAATAAGCGCGCCATTTGGCAATTCAATCTTAAGTTTTTTAAAAATATCATTTTTATCTTTCAAATGAAACGTGCCTAACCATAGAAATGCATTTTTTGAATATTTTTTTAAATTGACATCAAGTATCTTTTTATTAAGTAATAGAACTTTATCGGAATTTTCACTTTTTAAATCCAATTTAATATCCTCTGCATCATCGTGTAGGGATTTTAGATTTTCAATTCCAAGAACAACATTTATGTTTGGTTGTATTGCCATGTACATACATATAGGTCCGCGACCCGAACCTATATGTATAAAGGAATCTATATTTGGATTTATCGTTTTTAGATGATTATATAATTGTTTAATTCCATCAAAACTTAATTTATCATAAGCGATATCTTCAATCACAGGATTACCTGGACATATGTTAAATAGAGATATAACAACTCTATTTACTATAGAAGTTCTCATTTTATATAGCAAACTATAAAATAGTGTCTAAGATAGCCATTCGCATATAGAGTCCGTTTTCAACTTGTTTGAAATAAACCGCGCGTGGATCTGAATCAACCTCTACCGAAATCTCTTTTAATCTTGGTAAGGGGTGCATTAAAATCATACAATCTTTTGCTTTACTCATCATTTCCGCGTCAATACAATAGGAGGTAATAGATAAATATTCTTCTTCACTTGCAAATCGTTCTTTTTGTATACGAGTCACATAAAGTACATCGCTTACAACGATTGCTTCTTCTATTGACATGACCCTTTGTTCAACATTTAATTTATCTATAATTTCTTGAGGCATTTCAAGTGACTCAGGACTTACATAGATAAATTTTATTCGCGGAAAAAGGGCTAACAAATGAATAAGAGAATGAATGGTTCTGCTATTTTTCAAATCTCCTAAAAAGGTTACGGTAATGGGTTCTCTTGTCTCGGATTGTAAATCAATATTTCTAGAATAAAGTTCTTCGTGGATGGTAAAGATATCTAGAAGCGCTTGTGTAGGATGCTCGCCATTTCCGTCTCCAGCATTGATGATGGGTATTTTTGAAACCCTTGCTGCCCTTTCAGATGATCCTTTTTCTGGATGTCTTAGAACAATTGCGTCTCCATAATAGTTTATTGTTTTAATGGTATCTTCCAAAGATTCGCCCTTTTCAACACTAGAATATTTATCGGTGATAGAAATGATCTTGCATCCCAACTTAATTGCAGCGGTTTGGAAAGAGCACGACGTACGAGTAGAGGGTTCATAAAATAGATTGATAATGGTTTTATCCAATAATCTATCAGGACCATTTCGTTTGAATCTTGTAGCCTTTTGAATATAATGAATAACGTGTTCCTTTGTAAATTGTACTACACTTACTATATTCATTATATTCTGTTGAAAAATATTTTTATATTACAATTTTATTTTTTAAATGTAATGGAGTTCTCGTTTGAATTATGTCATGGATATATTTGCAATCCAGAAAAGGATATAGAACCGCGGAAGGACGAGACTAATCTAGATAGAACGAATGTCGCTAGCACTAGGCCTATAAAACCAGTCATTGTGTCCGAACCAATTAATATACCTGTATCAAATGAGACTAATTTGGAGTAATGGCTCCATTGTATTCATCAATGTGAGTATACGCGTCCTCTATGGTATAGACAAACCTAAGTGGCTTTTTTGTATTATAAAACCGCTTTACAATGCTAAACAAAAATCCTAAAATAGAATTTTCAGTAGTATATATGGATGTGGCAACAAGATATTCTTCAAAGAGATAATTATAACTCTCAAGTAATTTAACAAAATCTTGTAGATTGGATATACTTAACATACCAAGTTTTCTAACGTCCATAACAAACGCAAACTTGACCTTTTCCTTTTTTCTTATTTCCAAGTTTTCACGCATTTCTTCAAGAGTAAAAATAAACTGCAGTGGAGTGGGTAAGGCTTCTTCTACCGTAATCATATAAATAAAAACCCCATTATGAACGGAATTGGTTGAAGTTATAAACGGCGTTATGCTCATTTAAAAAAATGTATATTTAATATTTAAGTTATTTTATTACATAAACAATTTATTCATATTATCAGCCTCAAGAGTATTCCCTTTCATGAATAGTCGCGGAATTAATTCGTTCTCTCGGAACCTAAAAGTGAAGGTCTTATTTTGTTCCTTCCTACCTACACGCCCAATCGCTTGAATGATTTTCTCTCGCGTCATTTTCAGAAGATCCTCTGCAATGTACGCGTGACTGAACTGATAGTTTGTACCGTAGATGTAGTCGCTCCCCGCAATGATAACTCCCAACTTTTTTTGTTCTGACAGTTCTTTCATAATATCATTATAGTCTCCCGAATTTGGATTAAATATTCCAACTCCCAATAAGATGAGAATCTTGTAACTCATATCTACTTCCAGTTTCATTATTTTTTTAACATACGAATCGTCTACGTCGCTGATAAACGGACAAATCTTATCGTAATCCATATCCTTGGTCCATTTTGAAAAGTGTTCGCGAGTATTCGGAATGTATACGTGGCTAAACTGAATCTTTTTAATAGATCTCTCCAAAGCGTCCAACTGGCTAATAAGCGTCTTTGTTTCTGCATCAAAACGTTGATCCTTCATTTTATTTTCATTCTCCTCGTCCTTTGCCGTCTTGTCTTCAATCAGTTTTCGCACCTTTGACATTTTTTCTGCAACATCACTATTAAACTGAATCTTCTTTTCAATATCAACCATTGTGCTTGCAAGAATTCCGCTGTTTGAGACAAAGTGCTCAATCCAGGTAGCAGGGTTCTCGCACAAATAGATGGTAGGCCCGTGAGTAAGCGTGTGACTAGATTCGGTGACAACTAAATTCCCAACATTTAATTTTTTATTACGTGTTTTCATAAAACTCCTTACATTTGTAAACCAGTCCGGCAACAACTCATTCACCTTGTAATAAAACATACGTATGCTCTGCGACGTAATCGTTTTTAGATTAGGAAACTGAAGATGCATTTCTTTCATCACGATATCAAACTTATTGGCGAAGAACATGATAAAGGCAGCACACTCTTCTAAACTAAGAAACTTCATATGACTTTTTCCGTACTCTGTGATAAATTCGTACATTCCACTTGCTTCCGTGAATACGGTATGAGGCATTACAATCCCTCCATTACTATCTAACAAAGTAATATTCGTTGTCTCGTCTAAACTTTCAAGATAGTGAATGGTTCCGGAATGCTTGGTCTTGTATTTTTCAAAGAGCGGCTGAAGTTCTGTTTCATTCGGAAGAGTGGCGGATGAAAGAATAATCGTAGAAACCTTATTTATCTTCCAAATATGACTAATATCGTCGTGTAGAAGATGACTATCGTAATCCATGGAGATGGTTGGCTCGTCCCAGAAGAGAACAATTTTATCAAGTTCAAAGAAGGATTCCATATACAACATCGCAACTTCATAAGACTTGATATCGCAAATCATTAACTCAACGTTTCGCCCGTCGCTGTGTACTGGCCTCTTTTTCCCAAACTTTTCTGTAAACGTTCTTACGGAAGAATAGTGTAGACGCACATCGTCAGATGTCGTACAACCAAACGAGAAACCTACCTTTACACCCACGTTGACCGCACTCTTTGCTAAACTTAAACCGATGTGTCTTGAAGCACAGATGAAGATCACCTTGAACTTTTTAGAAATACCAATAGGAGTTAATGTCTTACCGGAACTGGTTGGTGCGCGATAACATATCAACTTAGGACCCTCCTGATTCATCATCTTATAAATATCCTTTTGATGAACGTAAAGTCCGAGAGGTTTAAACCGAAAAATATCGTTGTTTTCAATGTATTTATGGGTGTTTGTAATAAACGTATTTATATTCATGGTAGATTCAAACATAGAAAGAAAGTCTGTAACAAAGGACTGAATAATAGAATTTAGCGTGTAGGTAGAAGAAAGGTACTGAACGTTATAGTAATATAATTCGCGAGACTTGGATGATTTACCGAACTTGGTAATAAGCGTTAACACAAGAGATTCAATAGACTCGTCTGCATTTTTATGGCCTGACTTGAGACGAATCTTGTCTGCGGAGTTAAGGGGCTTCTTGGGTGCAACATACTCAACCTGTTTATAGTTATACTTTTTAACGAGCGAATCAACCGTACTTTTAAACATTGTCACATAAATGTGATAATCTTTATCGGGGTGGTCTAACTTTAATATTTGATGTATCGTTGAAAATAAACGGCAATCTATTTCTGTATTATCTATTCCATTATAAATCATTTTTAAAATTTCTATTTCTTTCGCATCAACCGCCTGTTCCATGCTTTCCCATTCGTAGCGAGTCAACTTTGTCTGAGTGAAATCCATTTTGTTACATTTAAATACTTACTATTTTTCTAATTCAATTTTTATATTTAGTTATTTGCAAAGGGTCTTTTATTTGTCCATCTGTTTGAAAATTTGAGGATCCGTATATATCTTGTAATAAAGCCCATTCAAACAAACCACCGAAATAAATAGACACGTTATTAAATCCCAACTTTTTCAATTGATTGTATTTTTTTATTACGGTTGTATCGTAATGGTCTTTTCCATAAATAATAATTTCAATATTTTTGTTTTTTTTTAATTGATCATTCATGAAACCTATTTCATAGACAGCATTTATAGTACCTTTAATCAAATATTTTTGGTCATCGGCAGATAAAGTATTTAATAAAATAATGGAGGTACCAATCTTACTCTGTAAAGTCTCATAATTAACATGTGTGAAATTAGAGTAAACTTGCCCCATTATACTTATCTATAACATTAAACTATACGAATTTAATCACAATATCTATACTTTCTTTTTTGAGACATTTTCCTGCGGACACGGATAGTTCCTCTCGCCTCTTACGTGAAGTCTTTATGTTTTCCAAAGAGTCGTTATGCTTTTTATTTTTTGAGACACTATTGTTTAAATTCATGTCTTGTTCAATGACAGCATAGTTTTCTTCAATGAACTTTATAATCTTGTTTTCAATGGCCCATTTGAAAAAGTTAAGTTGACCTATTGTTGTCTCAATACTGTATTCTTTATCTCCAAACGGCATCTTGATTCTATCCCATCTACAAAAGGGATCAAAGCGCCGCTTTGAATATGCCTTTAGTTTCAATTTATAATCATTATATACCTTGAATCTTACACAAGATTCGGTATCATAGGTGGTAACATTTTTTTTGGCATAATTTGTAGAAAACCAATCTACAATTCTAAGAGAGATACGAGACTCACCATTTATAATTTTTAACATTTTTTCAAGATTGTTTTCTTTGTTGTAAAACTCCGTTAATTTATGGAGTAATAGATCGTTTTGTGAATCCATTTTTTATTATTGGACTTATATTTTTAAATACTTTACACTTACTCTTTTATTAAAATTAACTGTTTGCCTTTTTTATAATATTCGTGATTGTCTGTTCTTCTGCCAAGATTACATCCGAGACACGCAATACATGTATTTTCTTTATAATGGCCTATGTTATTATTGAAACGTTCCAAGGACCATTGTTGTTTCTCTCTTTTTTTATTATATAAAAGCAACATGTCCTTTTTACAATAATAACATTTTAATTCGCATTCTAACAACTTTTCAATCAATTCATCAAACGTAATATGCTTTTCTTTATCAAATTTATGTTTTAATTTGTCTTGACCTTTGTAAGAGAGGTACTTCTTTTTTATTTCACGTAAAATAATGGGAGTGTTTTCGTCCTCTATTTTTAAAGATTGTAGATGATCAAATTCCGTATTCAAAATATTTTTTTTATTATTATCAGAGATTACGATTTGTTTCATATAAAATATATTACAAAATAAGTATAGATATAAAACTTTAAATAGTATAATGTCAAATGAATGTAAGGAATACAACAGTTTAAAATACCGGACTTTAATATTAACCGGAAACAATATTGATAGTAACAAGCAAGAAACATCAGAAGAGTCGCTAGATATTTTTTTGAACAATGACATGGAGGAAAATAGAAAGGCGGTATGGTCCAAATTATCAAAAACCGAGAAACATAAGAAGATCCGAGACTTTATAGATAAGAATTTAACTCCTCAGTATGCGTTAGACGAAACGGAGCAAGCAACCACCTTTCGTTTTTTTGTTACACTGTTGGAAACAAAAAGATTGAGTAAAAACAATGATATTACCTATAACAGAGAGGAAAGAACGATTGAAAAGATATCCGGATTAATCTTTAACCCATCTACGCGTAAGTTTTTGATTTCTGTGGACAAGCAAAATAAAACCGTTAAGAAAAACAAGAAGGAACCAGATGCCAAAAAAAATATAATTGAATAAGGATATAATAATATTATCTATTACTAATTAATGGACACGAATGTCTCAGATGTATCAGAATCAGATATTCTATTATCTATACCTAAACATATAACGGAGCCTAAATACAAGGAACTTATTTTACTAGATGTTAAAAAAACCAACCCTCTTGTTACGATGGAAGAAATAGACGCCGTTCTTAAAAATCACAATAAGTTGAGAAGCGAAGAAACGTATTCATACACTTCAGAACCAAATGAAAAAATAAATGCTTTAATGTCTGTCTATCAGCCCGCTCAAAGAACCGAAGAATGGTACCAGTTTCGCAACGAACATATTACAGCAAGTAATGCGTGGAAAGCACTCGGAACACAATCAACCCAAAATCAACTGATCTTTGAAAAATGTCAACCTATTAACCGTGAAAAATATTCATCGTCCTTGAATGAAACGCCGATGAGTTGGGGTCATAAGTACGAACCTTTAACCGCAAGACTATACGAAGAAAAACACAATACTCAAATAAGCGATTTTGGATGTATTCCTCATCCTACCTATTCGTTTTTGGCTGCTTCTCCTGACGGTATTGTAACAGGTACTAATAACTACGGAAGAATGATTGAAATTAAAAATGTTGTCTCAAGAGAAATTACAGGCGTACCCAAAAAAGATTATTACATTCAAATGCAGATTCAAATGGAGGTATGCGATCTAGATGAATGCGATTTTATTGAGACAAAATTTACAGAGTATGAAACGGAACATGAATATTTCAATGACACAAGCGAAATCGTAAGAGGAATTATTATCGTATTTATAAAGGATAACGATTTCTTTTATAAATATATGCCATTTAGTCTACACGGAGAAAGCGACGAACTTAAAAATGAATGGATTGAACATTCCATGTTGGAAGAATCGCTGGTTTGGGTGAAAAATATATACTGGAAACTGGATGTATATTCTTGTATCTTGGTAAAAAGACAACGTGAATGGTTTCACCACTCTATTCCTCAACTAGAAAAAATATGGAACACCATTTTAGAGGAACGTGTCTCGGGTGAGTATGTTAAGCGATCTCCTAAAAAAAGGACACACGATAAAAAAGAAAAGGAATGTCACGTTTTATTATAGAGGAGGTTTCAAATGAAAGGATATCCAGTGCGTATCTTTCAAATACTCGCAGGATTTCCAAATATATGCCGGCGGTTTTTTCCCGAGACTTTCGCAATGGGAAGATACAAACTGCTTCAAGGTTAAAATGCAATTATTATAATAAATCCCGTCAAATTCCTTGTTATATTCTGCAGACCATTCGTGATCTAATATGACATGCCGAATCAATTGTCCATCTTCAAAATAGTCCGATAGCTTCTTCCTCTTTCTGATTTGAGATTGGATTCGTTTAAAATCATCTTCTTTGATAAGGTTGTTCACAAAAGAAACCTCATCAAATAATTCAAACAACGTTTCTATTTTGTCAACCTCAATTTCGTAATATTCTCCGTTTTTAAAAGGTATCAAAAGATTAACAAGCATCTGTTCCTTTTTTTTGTAATCAAATACGTTTTTGGATAGTTCTAATCTGAATGGTTCTTCAGACTCTAGATTAAGTTCAATTAATAACTCTTGTGGAGAAACGCTGGATGACCCCACTTTAAGCCCCAATTTGTTTGAAAAACAATAAACGTAGCCTTCCATTTATACCATAAAAACGTCATATATTTTCAATTCAATTATTAGCATAACCCTTTTTCAACGAAGGGTAGATAAAATAAAATATGGAACAACATAACCAATGAAATTGAATTTATAACCCAGCACCACATAGAGCCTGAACTACCATACTCTTTGTAAACAAATATCGCTAATGTAATAAACCCGAAAAATAGATACATGGGCTTTCGTTCATAAAAAAGACTAAATAAGAGTAAAAATGCAAATATTAAATATAATAGTTTATTTATTTTTACACCATTCACGATAATAGGATTATTCCACATCAAATGTCCATTTTTAGAGACAGAAGAATAAATTTTATTACTAGTTATAATATTTGAAAAGTATGGTATAGCAAAAATAATATATGGAGTCATTAAAATGTTTCTTAATTTTAAATTACTTAATAACATTAAGGACGCAAGTGGCTGTAAATAAACAGTAATAAAAAGTATTTTGGTGAATAAGCTATTGTACTCATTATTTATGTTTTTCCAGATAAAAAATTCAAATAATTGAACAGAAAAAACTAAAAGTAAAAAGATATACACCCATTTATTTTTAAATTCCTTGATTTTGTATTGTGTGTATTCATTATTGTAGTACACAAAAGCCAACGTAAAGATACTAACCAAGAAGGTGTTTAAGGATACTTCTGCATTCCAACACATTAAGTAATTATATTACAATGATTTTATAATTCATTTAAATGAGAAACAAAATATATAGTAGAATGGAGATATCTATGTTTGTCTTGAAACGCAACGGCGAGCCTGAAGTCTTGTCTTACAATAAGATTGTTCAACGAATCAAACAGGTTGGATCGGATGATCTCTCTATCGCTTATAGCGATTTAGTAATGAAAATTATGGATCAACTCTATAACAATATTCCAACAAGCAAAATTGACGAACTTATTTGTGAACAATGCGCTTCTCTCGGAGTACATCATTATGATTATTCTACTCTTTCAAGTAGACTTATCATTTCAAACCACCAAAAAGAGGTAGACGAATCCTTTTCAAAATGCATCAATACTATTTACTTGACTCCAAACTACATCTCTGAAAACTATTATAGAATTGCAATGAAACATATGGATTTTTTTGAAAGCATACTCGTTCATTCAAGAGATTATTTGATTGACTATTTTGGGTTTAAAACCTTGGAACGCGCTTACCTTATTCGTTCTAATAATAAGGTTGTGGAGAGAATCCAGCATATGTGGCTAAGGGTTGCGATTCAAATTCACGGCGAAGATCTAGAACAAGTAAAGATGACCTATGACAGTCTTAGTCTAAAGGAATACATTCACGCAACACCTACTCTATTCAATTCTGGAATTTTAAGACCGCAACTGAGTTCCTGCTTTCTCTTGGCCATGGAAGATGACAGCATTGACGGGATTTTTAATACACTTAAGGAGTGTGCCAATATTTCTAAATGGGCTGGAGGAATCGGTCTTCACATTCATAATATTCGTGCAGAAGGAAGCGATATTAATGGTACGAATGGAAAGTCAAATGGAATTGTTCCCATGTTAAGGGTTTTTAATAACACGGCGCGATACGTAGACCAAGGCGGTGGAAAACGAAACGGTAGTTTTGCAATCTATTTGGAGCCGTGGCACGGAGACATTGAATCCTTTTTGGATATGAAAAAGAATCAAGGCGATGAAGAACTTCGTGCACGCGACTTGTTTTATGCCTTATGGATACCAGATCTATTTATGGAAAAGGTAGAAAATAACCAGGAATGGTATTTAATGTGTCCTAATATTTCAAAGGGACTATCTGATGTATATGGCGACGAGTTTCGCGCATTATACGAAGACTACGTTAAAAGAAACATGTATATAAAAAAGATAAATGCGCGCGAACTATGGTTTCGTATCTTGGACAGCCAGATGGAAACCGGTACACCGTATATGCTTTATAAAGATGCGTGTAATAAAAAATCAAACCAGAAAAATCTAGGAACGATTAAATCCTCTAATTTATGCTGTGAAATTGTAGAATACAGCGATACAAATGAAACCGCCGTATGTAATTTGGCAAGCGTATCGCTTTCTTCCATGGTATCAAACAAGACCTTTGATTTTGATAAACTACATCGTGTTGTAAAACAGGTTACTGTTAATTTAAATAATTTGATTGATATTAACTTTTATCCAAGTGATAAAACGCGATCAAGTAATTTTAGAAATAGACCTATTGGAATTGGCGTACAGGGTTTAGCGGATGCATTTGCATTGTTGGACATTCCCTTTGAATCAGACGCGGCAAGGAGTTTAAACCAAAATATATTTGAGACAATGTATCACGCATCTATGGAACAAAGCATGGAACTGGCTTGTCTCACGGGTCCTTATGAAACTTTTGCTAACTCGCCTTTATCTCGCGGAGAGTTTCAGTTTGACCTATGGAATGTAAAACCATCGGATCGGTATGACTGGACTAGTTTACGAGACAACATTATGAAACACGGAGTTAAAAATTCATTGTGTATTGCTCCTATGCCAACTGCGTCTACAAGCCAAATTCTTGGAAATAATGAATGTTTTGAACCTTTTACAAGTAATATCTATACGCGAAGAACGCTTGCAGGTGAATTTATGGTAATCAATAAGTATTTAATGAAAGAACTCATTGATCTAAACATCTGGAATGTTAAAATAAAGGACAAGATTATTGAACACAAAGGGTCCGTACAACACATTCCAGAGATACCCGAACACATTAAAAGAAAGTATAAAATTGTATGGGAAATTCCAATGAAACATATCATAGACATGTCAAAGGAACGTGGTGCGTTTATTTGTCAGAGTCAATCCATGAATCTTTGGATAGAAGAGCCGAACTATAAGATTCTTACGTCTATGCATCTTTATTCGTGGAAATGCGGTCTTAAAACAGGGATGTATTACTTGCGTAGAAAAGCAAAGCATCAGGCGCAACAGTTTACTATTATTCCTGAAAAAAGTGATTGTGTCATGTGTTCTGCCTAGAGATCTTCTTTATGTTCATCAAACGGTTCTTCTACAGGAACAGGTTCTTCTGTAGCAACAGGCTCTTCTACAGGTTCTGTAGTAGGAACAGGCTCTTCTTTAGTAACAGGTTCTTGAACTTCTGAAACGGATTCGGGATTTTCCTTAGGTTCGGAAAAGTTACTCATCAAAGGATTGTAGGTTGGAACAGACCCGTTAACTACCGGTTTTATACGCATTGTATTTCTGTAATTTGAAATACTTTCGTCAACTACAGGTTTAAAGGTGGACTTCATCTTTCGTGTACCTTTAGTAATGGTAGCCTTTCTGGACTTAACCAATGGTTTATTAAATATAATGACACCATTCTTTATAGAACCCACTTGTACACCATTCTTAAAGAGAAGATTTTTATTTACAAAGTATTTGGTTTTGTTTATTGTAAAATAGTTATTTTTGCTTTCAGCATCTATGTCCCTTAATATTTTAATAACCGTTTTTAATTTATGAGTGTCTTTCATTTATTTATATATATATTAAATAATTTCTCATTTCATATAAATGAATGATAGTCTTATAATTATTATATGTATCTTTTTGATGACAATCGTATGGAGATTTTATTTTAAACTAAAAGAGGGTATTGACAACACAGACAACTATGTAATGCCTATATCCTTCTCTAATAATAGTTCAACAGATCCAAGTAGAGATGAAAGCAAAACAATAAGTGTTCCAGGACAAATTACAACAAAAGATGATTTAAAATTAATGAAAAACACAACCTTAGAAGGTACTTTGAATGTAAAAGGTGATACTACTCTAGATGGAAATGTAAGAGGAGAAATAAAAATGCCGATAAATGTTCCATTACATTTTGGAGTAGGTCAGAATAAAGAGGTTAATGCAGGAAAAATTGCCTATGGAACGTGGGATAGTCCCGATCTTCTCTCTATCGTAGGAGGCGGAGGAGCAGGAGGTTATCCAAATGACCCTAGAAAGGTTAAGATATGGGACCATTTAATAGTAGAACAATCTATAAATGTTGGAAATTCACAAGATATATTTGGCGTACAATCAGGTAACGCTATTATATCAGGCCATAATAGTCGGGTAAATTTTCCAAAAGAATTTTCTGGTGATGAAGTGGTCGTGGTTGTTAACCCAGCCTCAACAACTGGAAACTGGAACTCAAACTTTATGGTAAATGTTATTGATTCAAATAAAGCAGGGTTCAATGTTACGATAACAGGAGTGGCAACGCGTTCAGACCGCGTACTAACATCTTGGCAACCAAGAGATGTAATGATAAACTGGGTTGCCTTTTGTAAAGGAAAAAATAAAATTAGTTATGGAGCTGTTGCGGCACCGTCACCTGGTCGGAGATATTTCAACAGGAGATATTTCAACGATTTGAACAGTTGGGATCCAGCAAAAAGGGTTAGGGCATTAATTTATGCACAAAACTTACAAAATTCTAGAAATATTCGTAATAGAATAAGGAGACTTTTTGGGAGATAGTCATGAATATTATATTTTATCATTTTATATAAATGAAAAATATAACTAAAGTATTTGTTTTATTATTAGTGATTTCTATTGTTTTTGTAACGTATCATTCTTTTTATTTAGAGGGATTTGAACAAGTACCGAGTTGCGGAGAGACTGGTAATGGTGTACCTGGGTGTTATTCAACCATTAGAGATGATTATAACAATTTTGCTACGGTAGACAAGAGTGATTATATTTTGAAAACTCAGATCGTAACACCAGTATGTCCTAACAGCCCTTATACAGAGTTGGAGGATGACTTGCCGTCATTTAAAGATGAAAAGGAAAAAGATAAGAATGAAAAGGCTAAAAATAACTTTTTCCCAAATGCAAATTTTGGTAGAGACATTTCATTCAATAATTCAAATGCTTCATCCAGTACTCCAGAGCCGGCTTCACAGCCTTCCACACAAGCAGAATACAAACCCAACGAACCTTTACTTGGCGCCCAACCTTTACTTGGCACCCAGCCTATACCAGATTATAGCTTATCTATACCAAAGGCAAATGTTCCAGCGGAACCTGCTTCGGCAGAAGATAAAAAATCGCAGCCTTCCAACTTGGATACGTGCCCTCCTTGTCCAGCGTGTAAAAGATGTCCGGAACCCATTGTTGAATGTAAAAAGGTAGTAAATTACAAACAAGCTGGTTCAAGTAATTTACCGGTTCCATTAATAACAGATTTTAGCAAGTTCTAACTTCTAATTCTTATTTTTTTACAACTTTTATTCATTTGAAATGTTTCACATTTATGTTCTTGAGGAACAATTTTTATGACACATTTTGACTTTTTCCCGTATAAAGACTCGGTACAACCTTTTTCTACCTTGGTAATGGTTTTAGTGCATCTAGCCCTGAAATGTTCGTATCTTTCACGAACCTCTTCATAGGATAGTCCCGATTTTTTCCCCAATACGGTATTGATATGTTCGTGTAAATTATAAACAAATCTTGAAAATGTGTCTCGGTTTTTCATAACACCGTAGGTGAGCGGAACTTTTTTAAGATTGTCTTTAAAATTTATTCTGCAATATTTACAAGGTAGTATATGCTCCAAAGAAAGTACAAAGGATCGGTATTGTTTTTTTTGTAATACCGTGGGATGGATTGGATAATTAAAACTCATGGTGTGTAAAAAATGCCACATAGCCGGCCCCCAAACGGTTGTCAACATTCCTTCACCTGAATGATAATCATTAAGCGTATATGTTTTGAGTTTTCTTGTTTTCATTATATAATAATAAAATATAATTATAAGTATGCTTACTGTATTACAAAATAGTTTATTTATTTTAGATTTGCTTATTATTTTAGCGAATAGCCTCTACAATAGTAAAATAATACGCGTGATAAGTATTTTATTATTGGGATATTACATTAGTATTGTAATTATACAGCCTTTAGACATGAAGGTTTGCGCATTCATAGCAAGTTTATTTTTATTATTTACTTATTTAATTTATAAACTATTTCATTAGCGACGTAATCTTTAAAAGAGGTGATTCTTGTTCAAATACTTTATTAAATTTAATACGAATCAATTCTTCATAAAAATTCTTTTTGTAGGTAAATTTATTTATATCAATAAAAACGTATGAGTTTGTGTTGTGTTTTTTTACCCACATTTAAATTAAGTAAAATTAACGGTTTATTTTATTTTATTTATATAATGTTCTTTTACATTATTCTATTCCTTATTATTTTGGGGTTTCTAGTCTATTATTTATATAACAAATTCATTAAAAAGGATAAAAAACTATTTATACCTAATAATGAATTTGTAGACGATAATAAATCGGGAGAATTAATTTTATTCTTTACAACATGGTGTCCTCATTGTAAAAGTACAATTGACAAATGGAATCTTTACAGAGAAAATTATTCATTAGATTATAAAATTAGTTTTAGTCAGGTTGATTGCGATCTAAACGCGAATGAGGCGTCTATCTATAATATAGAATCTTATCCCACCATTATTTTGAAGGTAAATGATAAAAAATATGAATATGACTCCGACTTTTCAAATAAAACAATGGATAAATTTATAAATACAATCATGTCAAGCCAATAATTTTCTTTTTAACTATTAATGGAAGAACCACGCTTGAACATTGATGAATTATTTGAAACAAAGAAAAAGAGTGATTTAAATAGATTGTCTATTTATTCAAAGTTATTGGCTAGGATACATCATAAAATAAAAATGACTTCAAAACAAAGGGATAACTCTCAGTTTTGTTCTTTTATTATGCCCGAGGTTTTATTAGGCTACCCCAATTATGATTTTTCTGAATGTTTGACTTTTATTATAGACCGATTGAATAATGATGGTTTTGTAACTAGATATATACACCCAAATCTAATATTTATATGTTGGAGTCATTGGGTCCCTGGATATGTAAGAGAAGAATTTAAAAAAAAGACAAATACAGAGGTTAATTCATTTGGAGAAACTAAACCTGATAAAACTGTAGTTCGTTTTGAGAAAACTGAGACTAAGCCCGTATCAAATTATAAACCATCCGGGATGTTTGTATACGATGAAGAACTTATAAAAAGTATGAAGCTTTAATCTATTTTGCATTTGTCGGCTTTACTTCGGGTTGTACTGCTTCCGTCTGTACTTCGGGTTTTACCTGTTCCGTCTGTACTTCGGGTTTTACCTGTTCTGGGTTAGGCGATAAAGTAAAGTTTTTAAACTGTGTCCAAAGGCTTGGCTTGTCAGTATCTTTAGATTCGGGAGATGGTTCAGATGAAGGTGCTGACGAATTAGGTGCAGGAGGTGCTTCTACTGGAGGTACTGATGAATTAGGTGCTGGAGGTGCTTGTACTGGAGGTGCTGGAGGTGCTGGAACTGGAGGTACTGATGAATTAGGTGCTGGAGGTGCTTGTACTGGAGGTGCAGGAACTGGAGGTGCTGGAGGCTCAGGTGCAGGTGAAGACAAAAAAGAAGAAAAGAGTGAAGGAGGTGGTTCAGGTGCAAGAGGTGTAGGAGTTGTTTCAGGTGAAGGCGCAGTTGAAGGTTCAGGTGAAGGTGCAGGTGAAGGCGCAGTTGAAGGTTCAGGTGAAGGCGCAGTTGAAGGTGCAGGTGAAGGTGCAGGTGAAGGTGCAGTTGAAGGTTCAGGTGCAAGAGGTGCAGGAGGTGTTTCAGGTGAAGGTGCAGGAGTTTCAGGTGAAGAAAAGAGTGAGGGTTCAGGTGAAGGTGCAGGTTCAGGTGAAGAAAAGAGTGAAGGTTGTTCCGACGAAGGTTGTTCCGTTGAAGGTTCAGATGAAGGTTCAGATGCAGGCGCTGGAGAAGGCGAAGCCATGAAAGAAGGATCTTTAGACAAAGAGTTGATATTCATTGTATTCTTAAACAATGGTTCCTTGTTATAACTTGGCGGGACAGGTGTTTTATAAAAATTAGAAAATGAAGTGGTGTTTAGACCTGTAGTTACAATTCCTTGTTCTATATTATTATATCTGTATTGCTGAGAATCTCTTGATTTTATATCATAAATCTCTTCAAAAAGAAGAAGAGCCTTTATAAAGTTTCGTTCACAGTTAGTGTATAAATTTATGATAGTATCACGAGTATCCTCTTCTAGTTTTAAAATTTGAGACATTGTTAGAGTAGGGTTGATGCTGTATGTTTGTTCATCATCTACCATTTTTATTAAAAATATCTCCTTTATAATATCTGTTAGTTTCGTACGATAACCCTTTACTTCTTCTTCAATAATGTTTATTTGTTTTATATAATCCTTTATCAAATTATCGTTCTTTGATACAGTAAAATCTTGTTTAAACAACGGATCATTGCAATATTCAAGATTTTTAAAGTCAAGTAATTCAATATCCTTAAAAGATTTTATTTCACTTGGCATATTTTCTTTACCCGTAAATATCTGATAAAAAAGAACAAGATCCTTTTTATATTTTGCTTCCATTTCACGACTTCTTTTTTTCCACGATTTGTTAGAATAATCAAAAATGTCATAATAAAGAAGATCTAATTCTTTAATACCTACTTCGTCCGTTAATTTACTTGCACTATCTAAAGAGCATAATTTATCTCCGGGGTTTAATATAATAAAATCATCTTCGTTTGTCTCAAGCTTATTTTTAAGAATGGTGATTCGTTTTCTGCAAAGATTCATAGGGTTTGTCAATTGATGTAAGACGGGGTTTGATTGCTTCGGGAGTTTTTTTAAGGAGGAGAGGTCTTTCAAATAAAAAAACTGGGTTTGTCCTTGTTCATCTTCATAAGAATATTGTGGGTCTATGGTCGCAACAATCGCACTATATATCATCATTAGTTTTATATAAAATTTTGATATATTGCTTATCATTTTATTCTTAATATTATCTGTCGCAGGCATCAAACTGAAAACAGCATCTTGGATTGTCTCGTTTATTCGTCCGCTTAATACTCCAATTTCAAGATTATTTAGCCTTGAATCAAATACCTTACCAATTAAAATAATTAGATTATCGTAATATTCCTTATCGGTTAACCTTAGAAGGTCAATGACATTTTGTTTGAGTATATAATGAATTGCAATGTCGTCAATTGTCTGAGACAATGATTTTATATTTTTTGGTTCAGATGGATTAGATATACTGTTTCCCATTTAGTATAAATAAACAAAATAAAAATTGATTCATATCTTATTTATTTAAAGTAAATAAAATGAAGACTCAAAAAAATCATTCAACTCACGTAAAAAAGGTCACTGACATATGGAAATTGTACGATAAAGAAGAGGAGAGAGATGAAATAGACTGTATTTATAACTCCGAAAACGGATGTAGTTCATGTGGCGAAATGCTTTTTATATCCGACGAAGGATTTAATTGCTGTTCTAATAAGAGTTGCGGTAAAATCTATAAGGATATTTTAGATTTTGGCGCAGAATGGAGATTTTACGGAGCAGATGATACAAATAATACGGATCCTACGCGATGCGGTATGCCTATTAATCCGCTATTGAAAGAATCCTCTTTTGGTTGCAAGATAGTATGTAATTTTAGTTCTAGTTATGAAATGCGAAAGATCCGGCGTTATACCGAATGGCAGTCCATGCCATACAAGGAAAAATCAAAATACGATGATTTTCAAGTCATTAGTGTGCTCGCAAGCAACGCAGGTATCCCGAAAATTATCATTGATGACGCCATTAGATATTATAATAAAATTTCCGAAGTAAAAACCTATCGTGGTATTAATCGCGACGGAATTTTGGCGTCCTCTATCTATATTTCTTGCAGCATCAATCAACACCCGAGAACCTCTAAAGAGATTGCATCCATCTTCAAACTAGACAATACGAGTGCTACGCGCGGATGTAAAAACGCATTAAGCATTTTAAACGACATTGAATGCGAAGAAGAAAATAAAACCGTACTCCACAATACAACGCCCTCCTCTTTTATCAATAGATACTGCAGTAAACTATCTATTAATCAAGAACTGACAAAGTTGTGTCTATTTATCGCCAATATCGTTGAATCTCAAAAGTTGATACCTGAAAATACACCGCATTCTATTTCAGCGGGAATTGTTTATTTTGTATGTCAGAAATGTAATCTGAATATATCAAAAAAGGCGATTACTTTGATTAGTAAGATAAGCGAGGTAACAATAAATAAATGTTATAAAAAACTTGAGGTACACGAATCCATTTTACTTCCGTCTGTTATTTTAAAAAAATATAATGAATCTTCATAATGAAGTATATTTTTATTATTCCTTATAGAGATAGAGAGAAACAAAAGCATTTCTTTGATAATTATATAAAATATCTATTGGAAGATTATGATCCTGGTAGTTATGAGATTATTTTTGCACATCAAAAGAATAACATGCCTTTTAATCGTGGTGGAATGAAAAATTGTGGATTTTTATATGCAAAAGAGAAATATCCTGAAACATACAAGGATATTATCTTCATTTTTAATGATATTGATACCCTTCCTTACAAGAAAAATTTATTAAATTATGACCTAGAACCAAATGAGATTAAACACTTTTACGGATTTGATTTTTGTCTCGGCGGGATAATGGCCATAAGAGGTTCGGACTTTGAGAAGATAAACGGCTTCCCGTCCTTATGGTATTGGGGGTGGGAGGACACCGTACTTTATGAAAGGGCAAAGGCCTCTGGTATAAAAGTAAACCGAGACAACTTTTATAGATTCGGCGATCCATCTATTCTACATTTAATGGATGGTGTACAAAAAAACTATTCGGAAAATATGTATCAAAAATATAAAAATAAGACCATTACAGATGGTTTATCCACAATAAAAAATCTAAATTATGAAATGAACGATCTTCTTGATATAAGTCATTTTGACTGTAGTTATAGTCCTATTGACAATTCCATTAAAATACTTACTTTACAAACTGCTCCGAATCCAAATGTACAGACAAATAAAAAAATTAGGATGAAATTTCTATAACTATAAAAAATTACGTATACTTTTAAAGATCCCTTGGTTTGTGGACACCGGTTGTTCCACCTTTTTTGTAATACCAAGATAGTCCTTTATTACCTCCTCCACCGTTCCATGAAGTTTAAGTAATTCTATTGACCTCTCTCTAGAATAAGAGGTTTGTCTAACAATAATATTTATTTCTTCTTCAAAGGAATCTTTTGTTGTATCCATTATAAAATAAAAATAATTATATATTTAAATATAAACTTTTATATATGATTATTGAAAAATTATGCCCTCCTGCTATTGTGTTTATTGTATTCGCATTGATACATATTATTATGGAATTATACGATTATAAATATTCAAGAGCATTGTTAAAGGCAATCATGACAATTTTAGTAGTTTGTTTGTTGCAAGCACTATGCCTTACTGGATTGAATATTGTTTCATGGGTAATTGTATTTATGCCATTGATTATTTATTCCTATATGACATTAGTTATTTACTTTGTTTTTGGAACGGATCCTGAAGAAAAAATGAAAAGATATGAAGTTAAAAACACATAAGATAAAACACAATATAAAAAAATATTATAGTATATATTATGGACTCAGATTCTGTAAATGAATATAACTTGGCGAATAAATGGAGCCTTTATATTCATTTACAGAACACCGACGACTGGTCTTACGAAAGTTATCATAACATTACGGAAATAAAAACAGTTTGTGATGCGGTGAGTGTTATTCAAGAACTTAATTTTGAATTGATAAAAAAAACAATAATCTTTATTATGAAAGATAACATCAAACCTATGTGGGAAGATGAAAATAATAAAAAGGGAGGCGGATTTTCTTTCAAGATTCATAATAAAAATGTTGAATATGTATGGAAAAGATTATTTTATGCATTAGTAGGAGGTACAATTACGACAAACAAAAAGGTGTATGATAATATTACGGGGATAAGCCTTTCGCCTAAAAAGTCCTTTTGTATTATTAAAATATGGATGCGAAATTGCGAAAATTTAAATCATAATGTGTTTATTGATATTGATTATTTAGATAAAAAGGGTTGTTTATTTAAGAAACATGAAACCGAATAATATAATGAATATATAATGGCTTATAAATACACCAGAGATAACGACCGTAAAATATTTACAACAAACGGAAGTAAGTACGCGCATCATTTTGTAAGTTTAGTAAAAGAAATAGATTGGGGCTGGACGTATGAAGGCGAGAATATTTTTTTAAGAGGAGTGCATAACGAAGAAACAGACAAAAATGATTTTGATTTCGTAAAAATACAATGCACTGCAAGCCTTCCACCCGTACCCTATTTTCTATTTGGTGGATATGTTTATGAATTACTTAATAAAGAGTATGGAGGATTACAAAGATTCCTAGATCCTACCGGGGACGTAGATGTCAGAATAAACACGCCTATTGTAAAATTAAATGAAAGAGATAAATATACCGAAGTCTATAATTTTTGGTATGAAGATGAAAATCATACTAAATTAAACGACATCATTGATAAATATTCAAGTTATCTTTTCAGTTCAGTTTTATCTAAAGTCTCTCAAATGCAGATTGATAATACGGTTGATTTTGATATAAAGGAAGACGATGATGAAGGCGATGTGATTGATTTTGTAAAAGTAGGAAATGTTTACGTTGCAAAAGTATGTAATTCTTTTTCGCTAAAAATACAGGTTGTATGCAAATTTTCTAATATGGAAAAACCAGACCATCTTTTTGAAATGGTGTGGTCTATTCAAAAAAATCCAATTGGAGAAGATTCAGAATATTTGAAGCATTACAAAGAAAGCAATCCTAAATTGGATGGCGTATTCGTTCAGGATTTGAAATCTTTACTTGTAGACAACGTGGGTTCTGCAAATGATAGAATCTCTCTTTATGGTACGGTAAAACAACATAAATGGTTTAACCATGTTCAGCGATTAAAATACTTAAACTATGTATTTAAAGACTTTATTAAGTTGTATACCGATAGAAACGAACTTGAACTAATCAGAGCCTTTATCGTCTATATGTTTTTATTTCTTTTGAAAACGGAGGGTATCCATGTATTTTCCCTGGGCGACCGCGTAGGAAAGACAGATGTTATTTTTAATCAACTTACTTCAAACTTTCTGGAATATGTTATTCAAAATCAGGATAAAATAAACCATAAACTAGGGTTAATTTTTAGAGGACAAAGAGTTACCTTTTCACAAGAACTAATGGGTAAATATTTTAAAACCGGAAAGATTGACATCATTATTGCAGAGATTCAAGAAAAATGTAGAGATAGAACAGTACCTCTCTCATTGTTACCCTCTATTGTTCCAACCAAATACAAAAGTGCTTACAGTTTAAGACCTAGAAAACTTAAAATGCAAGATAATTCTAAATTGGGTCTAAGAACTGGATCCAAAGGAAAGACTTTGCGCCGCACTAAATCAATGGGATGATGGCAAAGGAGCAAGTCCTAATTTAATTTCGCCGAGAGAAGCCACATTATATTTAATGATGAGAGGAAGATCATTTTCCATATAAATTTGGATTTGATTACATAGGTTTGTACATTTAATAAAATAATTCAAATTTTTCAAAGAAAATTCACCTTGAATTACCTTATTATTCTTTTGAATAAAACCCATTCCATCGGATTCACTTCTAATAATTTCTGCACTAGCATACGCGCCATAACATTTAAAGATGAGTTGGTTTTTAATGGACTTTATTTCAAGTTTATCAGAAATAGAGTTTAGGTCGCGAATAATCTTTTGGAAATCATTAGACGGTAAATTGATAATAGATGAAAACTTTACATCTGGAATATCAAGCTCTTCTTGTTCGGGTTCAATCAACTTCAGTTTTTGAATTTTACACTGTTCTTTTTGCTTGTTTTCAAATTTTAAAACTAAATGTTCTACAATGCCATCATTGTAATCGTCCTTTTCAATATAAATGGAAAGAGTATCGTCGGTATCAATCGTACTAATTAATTTAAAAAGATGAAACATGTTTACACCGACAATGATCTTCTCTTTGGTGCATTCATAGTATTCAAAATTATCACTAAGTAAATGTAAATGAACCAAAATGGTGTGCGATTTATCCATGTTAATAATACGCATTCCATCTTTTTGGAAGGTTATGTTTGTCTCAATCAGAATATCTTTCAGAGCAGTCATTAATGTTCTAAAAGGCGCAATTTGTACGGTCTTAATAAGTAATATATGTTGATCCATATTTTCACTCATTGTAGTTTTTAAACTTTAAGTTTTATATATTTTATTTAATTAATTATTCAAACATTCCATCAAATGCGGCTCCTCCGGCAGATGATAAAAATCCAAAGAAAAAGTATTGAATAAACGGCAAGCAAGCCAGTACACATAATACAATTCCTACATATTGCATGGGCTGTATATCCTCAAAATACTTCGTACCCTTTTTATTATACTTTACAATAAGATACCAACCTGTTCCAAATAATATGACACAAATAAGACCAATTAATATAACTACCGCAAATGCACCTGCAACGCCTTCAAATACCGCTCTAAATATGGATGGTTGTGACGAAATAATTTTTTTAGCCATTAAAAATATACTATATTATTTAATGAGCAAATATGATATCGCAATCATAGGTGGAGGGATTGCAGGTCTTTATTGCGCGCTAAAATTGTCTCCTCATTTAAAGGTGATCATCTTTGAAGAAAATGACTATTTTGGAGGAAGGCTAAAAACAAATGAATCTCCTCATTATGAAATGGGTGGTGGGAGATTTAATGAAGATGATAAACTGTTATGCGAGTTGTTACATCAATTTAATATGACCTTTATACCTCTTTCACCAAACAATGATTATATAGATAAAGAGGATGGTCTTATTCCACACGCTCAAGAATACTATCACCATCTTTTAAAAAAGGTTACGTCTCGCAACTCCGAAAAAATGAGAGAGATAACTTTTTATGAACACTGTGTTAATGTAGTAGGAAAAGACAGAGCCGATCATATTATAAATATTCATGGATACACAGACGATATGAAACCATTCAACGCGTATGATGCGATTAATATGTATAAAAAAGAGGGAAAATATTTTGTCTTGAAAGAGGGATTTGGCGAACTATGTAAAAGAATGATATCAAAAATGAAGATAACCAAGGTATTAAATCATAAGGTAAAGGTTATAAAAAGGGCGAACAATCTATTTCAAGTAGACCGTGTTCTTGCAAAAAAAATAATCTTTGCAATCCCGCCAAAGTATTTGAAGTTTCCAATACTTAAACCGTTGTTTCCTTTGTTTGAGTCTGTGATTTCCTCTCCTCTTTTAAGAATATACGCTGAATATCCAGAACCCTATTGGTTTAAAGGGTTAAATAGTATGGTAACCGACGATGTTTCAAAACATATCATACCTATTCACGATGGGCTCATTATGATTGCCTATGCCGATGGTGAATATGTTAATGCTTTTATGAATAACGGTAAACTAAAAAAGATCAGTGAATTAAAAAAGATTATTTCGGTTGAATTGAATAATCTATTTCCAAATCTAAATATTCCACAACCTACTTATTTAAAACCCATTTTTTGGGAAGTAGGTTATCATTCGTGGAAAAGCAAATATAATTCTAATCAAATAATAAATGGTCTCTCTAGCATAGAGGGGATATATGTTTGCGGAGAAGCATTTTCTTTAAAACAAGGTTGGATAGAAGGCGCTCTATTAAGTGCGGAGCATATCGTTAAATCTATTTTATGACAATTGAACCATGAATCAAACTCTCTCTTGCATTTATCGTCTGCCTTCCCCAACTTTTTCATACATTTTAAAAAGTTAAACTCTAAATTCTCGCAATCCATTAAATACTATTTAGAAATTTAATACCTCATCAAAAGCGCAATCCTTACCGGATTTTTCTGAAAGAGCATATTCCGAAACTCGTGATTCAAAGAAGTTTGTTTTTTGTTCTAAACTTATCATTTCCATAAAATCAAATGGATTAATAACTTTATAAACGGGTTCTGATCCAAGTTGAATTAATAGTCTGTCTGCAACAAACTCAATATATTGATTCATTAAACCCGCATTCATTCCAATTAAACGGCACGGAAGCGCGTCATTAATAAATTCTTTCTCAATTGAAACGGCGTCGGTAATAATGTTCTGTAATTCTTCTTTTGATAATTTATTTATTAATTTGCTATATAAATATACTGCAAACTCGGTATGTAATGCTTCGTCCCTAGAAATAAGTTCATTTGAAAAGGTTAGCCCGGGCATTAATCCACGTTTCTTAAGCCAATAAATAGAACAAAATGCACCAGAAAAGAATATACCTTCCACACAAGCAAAAGCAACGATCCTTTTTGAAAAACTGTTTTCGGGATTCATCCATTTCAAAGCCCAGTTTCCTTTTTTTGTTATACAAGGAAATCTAGTAAGAGCATTAAAGAGTGTATCTTTTTCTGTTTCATCCTTAATGTATGTATCAATCAACAAACTATATGTCTCAGAATGAATATTTTCCATTGCAATTTGGAAACCATAAAAGGCTCGGGCTTCAGGTAATTGTACTTCTGTCATAAATCTGGCTCCTAAATTTTCTAAAACAATTCCGTCGCTTGCTGCAAAAAAAGCGAGTATCATTTTAATAAAATATTGCTCGTCTGTCGTAAGAGAACTCCAGTTATCTTTTGCAGTATCAATTTCTTCCGGTCTCCAGAAACATTCCACTTGTTTTTTATACATCTTCCATATGTTTTGGTCGCTAACCGGAAACATTACAAACCTGCCCTGGTCTTCTTTCAAAAGCGGTTCTTCAACATGGGTACTCATCTTATTACAATATAACTATATTTTTATACTGTAAATTTTATATATTTTTATGTTGGCGATAATTAATGGATCCAACAGAAATCTCTTATTTATTAGAAGAGGAAAAGAAAAAATGTATTGAAAAAATGAAAGAATATTATAATAAATACGGAGACAAACATTTGCAAAAACTAGTTGATTATTTACACACCCATATAGATAACTGCACCGATGAAGAAATAAAAAAACAATTACAGGAAGACCTGAAGGTTTTGAACTTATATTTTTAAGCCTGTCTGTGTAGATTTCGCCATTTTCGTTTGAAGATATTCAATTTATAGGTATGAAGAATACACAAACATCTGTCATTTTCAACAACGATCTGTACCAAATTTAACTTGATAATTTTATTCAAACGAATAAGTTCCTTGTAATTACGTAGAAGATCATGATCCAAGTACATAGATGCAACCCGTCGTCTTGTATTTTTTACAACACACTTTAATTCATCTCGCCATTCATTATTGTAAAATTCATCAAGTGTACAACCATAAACAACCATAAATTGTGGTATACTTTTGTCGCCTCCATGAAGTCCGTAAAAGTAGGGTTCGCTAATAGCCAGTTCCATTTTTTGACAATATATTCAAATACTTTTTTTCAATTCAATTTTATTATATTAAAATAATATATAATGAAAAAAATCAATTCTCTATTGAATAATAAATATATTCTCTATCTTTTGTTTGTTTTGACTTTGTTCAATATCGGATACTTCATTTATTTAAAAGATAACTACAGTATTTTGAATTTTTGCTTAATTACAATTCTTATTTATCTATTCACAAAAAATATGATTATCATATTAGGTTTAACCATTTTAATTATAAATATTTTGGTACTTGCAAGACGATCTAATGAAGGGTTTACAGACCTTTCAAATAACGAATGTACCGACTTTACAAATAAAGTTTATAAAAATCTTTACTCTGTTGACATATCGGGTATCCCAGTAAAATTGAAGGATTTTAAGGATGCTATAAAACCTTTTATGAAGGATGCTCTTGATGGAAATGATACAGATAAAGGATTTTATTTGAAATATAAAAATGAGGCTGAAATGCTTGATAATAAAAACCAAAAATGGTTAAATGATAACATAGTTGATATAGATGAATACAAAGATATATGCTATAAAAGTTCTGTCAAAAAAATGATAGAACCTTTGGAAAATGAGTTAGAATATACACTTAAAGATCATGCGAAGGAAGATAAAAAAATTAGTAACATGGTTGAAAGTGTAAAAAAGGATAACCCTGAAATTGAAAATGCCATAAATATCTTAAGTGGTGTTGATATGAATGAATTAAATAAATTAATAAATAAATTGAATACATTTACAGACAATTTTTCTAAGTCTTAGGTTTTATCAATGATATACCCTTTTTTATTTTATTTTTTAGTTGTTCTATTGTAATACCTCCTCCCCTTAAAATATTACCTTCTTTTGAAATAGTCCCTTGAGATTCTCTGAAGAACATGGTTTTCAATAGGGTTAATAACCTGCCATGTTCATAGGATTCTCTCTGTGTCTCATTCATAGTAATCATATCTCGGTGCTGATTTAGTTGATGAGAAGGATTGATAAACTCCTTTATAGGTATCAAATGAATATCTCCAAAAAATAAATGTAAATTATCTAAAAATAAACTCTTTATTCGCTTATCTTTTATAGGTTCTGTTACTGGGTTTGGTTGTGCTGCTTGTTCTCCTTGTCCTTTTATTTCTTCATTTACTATAGCTATAGGTTTATTTATATTACTTTCGGCCACTTTGCTTGCAGCAGCCATAGCAGCAACTAATGCAATTGCTGCTCCTGCTCTAATTTCTTCATTTGCTGATCCCGGTGCTGCTTGTGCTGTTACTCCATTTGCAGGTGGTCCATTTGCTGTAGTTGCTCTTACTTCATTTGCAGGTGGCCCATTTCCTGTAGTTGGTTCATTTACTCTTTGAATTGTATTTGTCGGTACTCTTGATTCATCTGATTTCATTCTTTTAATTTGTATATTTATTTTATTATATATTTATAATTATGTCTGTTTGTCCTTTTGATTTTACAAAAACAATAGAACAAAATATTGATACGCTTTCATTCAATTATTCATTTGATATCACCCCCTCTATCACTAGCGTGGATACTACAAATGATTTGAATGAAGGTATATCTATCAAACAAAGTCCTAAGATCCCTTCTATTGTACTGAGTTTGGGAGGAAGAACATCAAGGACAGTAATGACTATAGGTATTAATGGAAAGGTTACTGCATTCAATTTATATGATGCTTATATTACAAAAGTTTTTCCTAAAATGAAAAAAGACAGTTCATATAATTTTGTAATAGAAGGAATATCTTTGAAAAATGTTAATGGAGAAAAAATACTTGTATTTATACCACTTAATCCAGGTACAGGATCTAAAGGAAACATGTTTTATTCATTAGAAACTGCATTAACAAGTGATTCAAATACTCTAAAGGAGAGCGCATCCGACTTAAGTATTGATTTTAATAAAATCATACCAGAAAATAAATTTTATTATCATACTTATACGGATTCGTCAAGTACATTATATCATATGATAACATTTGATACTTCCCTTTTAAGTTATGATGCAATTTTTGGAAAAATATTATCAAAGTCGTTGGATAAAAAAACTACAGATTATTTTTCAGAAATAAAAGAAAAAAACAATGCAACACTTTCGTATCCTCTTTTTATGTCTACTTCAAACCCTGTAAATCAAGATGTCATTACAAATTCAACTGAAGATAACATTTATATTGATTGTCAGCCCGTTGATTTATTAAAAAATGAAGGCGGTAATTATCTGCAAACAACTGTAAAAGAAGCTGTAGGCTTGATATCCTATCTTGAAAAAGCGTTTCCTTATCTAATCATTATTGTGTTTTTGACATTGCTTATAATTTTTACGTATAGTATATCATCATTTATTAAGAAAAATTTTATAGCTTCCACCGAAGGTCCTGAAATGCCTAAGGTTGACTCGTTGTATAAAAGATTTAAAGGTATGTTTACTACTGCTACTAAAACCTAAACCATAGTTGAGCTTGTTTTTGATAACACGGGTTTTACATCTGAATCTCTATCCATGTTTTGATTTTTTATTCTACTGTAATCTGATTCTCGGATAAGAAGTTCTTCTAATTGTACTTCTTTCGGAGAATTCATTTTCTCTATATTTTGCTGCTTCGTAGGTTTCGCATAACTTGGCGAGTGTCTGATGATTTCATACAAATAAATAAGTGCAAGTAATCCTACAATAGGATGTAATGTAACAAACAAAATAACTACTAAAACTAATGAGATAACGATCCCTGCTGGACTATTTAATAAATTGGAGTCTTCAGGTTTAGGTCTAATTTGAAAAATAATAAGTATTGCTAATATAAGTCCAAGCAAATTATCTATTGTTACCAAAGAACTTTTTTTAGTTTTAGGTTTCATTATTATATAAATAGAAAATATAAAGATAGTGACCTAATAATAATAATATGTCGTATATAGGTAAAAAGGGATACACGCTTTTTAAGAATGATATTAATTCATCACAAATTAAAAAGATTCGTGATGAATTAACGGTAAAACCTTTTTCAACTCGCGGTCAAGAGGTTTCTTATCCTATTTTCAGAGAATCCGAAACTAAAATTTATGTTCCGCGTTACTATGGAATAGAAAATTTTGGAGAGGCTGAAAATAGATTTTCAAAGGGCGAGACAATTAATTTAAAGTTCAAGGGTGAACTATTTGATTTTCAAAATGAAATTGTTCTTAAATATATTAACTCTGTTGGAGAAAGCGGCGGAGGTCTTTTAGATGTTGAACCCGGAAAAGGCAAAACCGTTATGGCGCTCAATATTATTAGTAAAATAAATAAAAAGACCCTTGTTGTCGTTCATAAATCATTTTTAATGAATCAATGGATAGAACGAATAGAGGCATTTTTACCTGACGCAAAGGTTGGTAGAATACAAGCCGATGTGATAGATGTAGAAGGAAAGGATATTGTGCTAGGAATGATACAGTCCTTATCTAATAAAGATTATCCAAAGGAATTATGGGACCAGTTTGGAATGTGTGTTTTTGACGAGTGTCATCATTTAAGCGCCGAGGTCTTTTCAAACGTAATGATAAACATTGTTACGCCTTATAATCTTGGATTGAGCGGTACAATGACACGTAAGGATGGATTGACCAAGGTATTTAAGTATTTTATTGGTCCTGTTATTCACAAAGAAAAGACAGATTTAACAACCGAAGTCTTTGTAAAGGCGATCCGTATCCATAATGAAAATACATTTGAAAATGTAAAAACAGACTTCAAGGGTCAGCCGCTTTATTCTTGCATGATATCAAAGTTGGATTATTCTGATAGAAATCTTACGATTGCAAACGTGGTTAAAAATGAACTAAAGGAAAATGAAAATCAACAGATTATGATCTTAGCGCACACAAAGTCAATTGTTCAAGATTTATTCAAACATATTTCAACCTTTGAAAAAAGCATAGGATATTATCTTGGCGGAATGAAAGAGGAACATTTGAAAGATTCTGAGTCTAAAAAGATAATCTTGGCGACGTATGCAATGGCGTCTGAGGGTCTTGACATAAAGACTCTTACTACTTTAGTACTTGCAACTCCAAAATCAGATGTTTGCCAAAGCGTTGGAAGGATATTACGCAGTAAACATTCTACCCCACTTGTGATTGATTTAATAGACGAACATCCTTTATTTGATACACAATACAAGAAGCGTCTTACCTATTATTCTAGTAAAAATTTTAAGATACACGAATATGACAATTATAGAGCCTATGAAACAAATACGCATGTTGTAAAAAAGAAGGAGAAGGTTTCAAAAAAGGATTCTAAGACAGTTCCAAAGACAGTTTGTCTCATCCCTGGTTTAGGTCTCATACCAGGTTAATAAAAATTCTTGGAGGTATAATCAATAAAATATTGCTTGCTTACTGTATGTGTGTTTTTATAATACTCGGTGTATAAATTGTATAATTCATTAATGTCGGAACAAGTATTCTTTTCTAGAAAAACGTCAATTTGCTTTTTTTTATCCCACAAACTGCACCCAATTCTGTAAATATTTTTTTCGTCTATGCTTATGGAGGGGTAATAATACCTTATTAGATCATTAATGATTTCTTCATTTATTTCATACTTACATTTTGTATTTTCCATAAAAATTTTAAGAAGTTCGCCTGTTTCAAACTCGGAATTATCTTCAAAAATATATTTTTCCCAAAACGATTTAAACTGTTCCACGTAGGGTAAAAAAAGGCTATTCACATTCATATAATAAGGGTAAATATACGTTAGTCTGTTTGCTATTTTTTCGCTTACCTCATTTTTCTGAAAAAAGTTAAAGACGCGATTTTGTTTTATATACAATTTCCATAAAAATAACATGTCTTTTTCATTAATATTTGTTCCATATTTATTATAAGTGTATCCAGTAATAAATGAATCCACGATATCTTGTTTGGTATGATTGTTGATCCAAAGAACATCATATTTCAAAGAACGATTTGTTATGTCCTCTAAAAATGCATCTCCAGATGTAAACCTATTTGAATAATGAAATGAAACGCATATTAAATTAATATAAAATTCTTCCGTTTGTTTAAAATAGTCCAGGTTAAAATTACTTGTCTTGATAATCCTGGATTTTTCAACGGGATGACCACAGTATTTAAACTTGTAATGATTACCTAAATTAATAGAATGAAAGTATAAGGTAACATATTTATTAATGGTCTTTATAAATGGCTTCATAGAAGGCTCAATAAAATAAAATAAATCCGTCTTTTTCATAATAATATCTCCTAATGTAATTATGAAATATTTAGCATAAGATTTACTTGAAAACAGATTTGGGTGTAAATAAGAAAATATATTTTGCAAGGTCAATGAGTTTGGAATATTTTTATAAATCGTATTATTCTTTATTTTTTTATGAATTTTATTTTTTATTTGCTGCTTCACATTTGTTTGCAGTTCATAACTATATATATTTTGTAAAATAAGAGAAAGTATATCATTTTCAGTCAAAATGCCGTAACTGTTATCCTTGTACTGAACATATAATTCACTCGTTGAGATATAGTAAATAGTATTATTTGTAAAAAACGTGTTTAAAATATAATAAAATAATTTGCTTTTTTCCGGATTATAGTGTTCAAAATCACATAATTTATTAAATAATTCTTCTTTTATGTAAACGTTTGAACTCTGTAATAATGAATTTACCTTGTCGGTAATTAATAAATCATAATCCATTAAGGTAATATAAATACTCTTTTTTATATAAAAACACAAAATATACTATATATATGGAATACATTAATACAGATATAACAACCTATACGATAGATGAACTATTTTCATTGTTAGACATTAAAGTAGATGAAAATAGTACAACAGAAAAAATTAAAAAACTTATTGAAGACAGGACAAACTTATATATCAAAACTTTTAGTGAATCGGGACGGATAAATTTAGTACATTTTTTTGAAAGTATAAAAAAACAACTAACTGGAGAAAATGTCAAACTTACTCTCGCGGAAGAAGAATTGCTGAGATATGAAAATAAATATGAACCTTTTAAAGGAACTAAACCGGCAACCGGAGATGACATGTTCAACAGCAGTAATGGATCTGGAAATCCCATCCATCGTAAAACCGTTTCAAAGTTATTGAATATTGATAGCAAGTTTAGATCTAATTATTTAAATACTTCGTCAAGTGATTTTATATTAGATTTGCCTTATCCTGTTAATAATGTAATTGAAATAAAGTTCTGTGATTTGGAACTTCCTATTAGTTATTATCCATTTACAACAGCAAACCAAAATAATTATTTTTGGTTTTCAACCTATACCCAAGCGCAGGTGATAAGTAATACACCATCTATTTATTATTTTTTTATGCCTGATGGAAACTATTCTGATGAAAATTTGATAAAATATTTGAATGACAGTTTTTCTTCCATATCTACCTTAGATATAAGTTCGGTGCGTATTCCTATAAAGGTGTCTCAGGATTTAAGTTATAACAATTTAAACGTGGTATCTGGAACCGGTAAATTAACGTTTACCATAGATCCAAGTCTAAATGAATTAAACATAAACAAAATTGTTAAGGTAGACTTTAATTTTAATTCTCCTGCATTAACGGGGGTTTCTAGAAGAGTGACTATTGATTTTGATAAAAATATATATTCTTTACCTACGAATGTACCCTTGATCCAAAGAATGTCATGGATGTTAGGGTTTAGAGATAAAAGTTATAGTTTTACGACCTCTCTTACAACCGAATCCGTTTTGAATATAAAAGGACCGCGTTATTTATACATTATCCTAGAGGATTTCAATAAAAGTAGTAATATTAACTTTTTATCATCTTCAAAATATGGTTTGCTTCCAGATAACATTCTTGCGCGCGTATCCTTAAACGGATCTCCCTTTAATATTTTAACGCAAAATGACTTTAGTGTCTATGCAGAGCCTAGATATTATTACGGTCCTATAAATATGAGTAAACTTCGTATAAAAATAGTGGACGAGTACGCCAGATTGTTGGATTTAAATAACGATGATTTTTCTTTTACCTTAAGAATGACTACTGTTTATTCTGCAACCTAGCGAATATTTTTTTATAACTAAAGTCCGTATTACATATATCATAAATATCACACAACTTGTCATCATAATACAAGCGAAAATTTATATCTTTTCTTGGAAGGTCTGTTTTATCCCATGGCAAAAATCCATATTTCAAGTCAAATAACATATAAACCAATGAAATAATATCGTCTCTGTATTCGTAGACGTATTCATTCTCAAAACACGTATAGCTTGCATATCGCTTGTTTCCTACAAATGATTTTATAACACGCGGCGTAATCTTACACGATAGACCTAGATCAATCAGATAAATTTTACCGTTGTGTCCAAGAATAAAATTATCTGGTTTTATGTCTCGGTGAACGATTTGCATTTTATGTAAATGAAATAAAATAGTAAACAAATATTCCATGTTAGGCGTCTCTTTATCAATGGTCTTATCCAAGAGTTCTAAGACAATATACATGAATCCTTCGTGAATACCTGAACCCTTTATTTTAGGGATATTAACATCCGAATCTTTTAAAAAGAGATACATGGATAATTCGTGTTTCAAAAGTTCTGGAGACGTTAAACCTTGTTTTACAATAACCCGCGTTTTCTTTAAAATATGTTCGCATTCATAAACAACAGATAGGTCTGTTTTTGACACAACTCTACATATCTTATACTTGTCTCCGATTACAGTATCTGTATCCATATAAAGATTATATGACCTATTATAGTAAGATGATTTTAAGTGAGTTTCAAAAAAATGCGATTGAAGCCATTGAATCAGGACATCATGTTTTAATAACCGCGCACACGGGTTCGGGTAAAACATTGCCAGCAGAACACGCCATTCATTATTTTACATCAAAAGGTAAAAATGTTATTTATACCTCTCCTATTAAAGCATTAAGCAATCAAAAGTTTAATGAATTTACCAATAAGTTTCCTTCTTTAAGTGTAGGTATTTTTACAGGCGATAATAAACACAATCCAAAGGCGAATGTTCTTATTATGACAACCGAGATTCTTCAAAATAAACTATTAAATCCTTCAGCAAGTCATTTAGATTTTGATTTAAATGACTTGGGGTGTGTGATCTTTGATGAGGTTCATTACATTGATGATGAAGAACGCGGAACCGTATGGGAACAAAGTATCATTCTTTTACCAAAGGAAGTTCAGATCGTAATGTTGTCTGCTACGATCGGAGACAAAGAACAGTTTGCTGGCTGGATAGAGCGTATCAAAGAAAAAAAGGTAGTGATTTGCAGTACAAATAAACGAGTTGTTCCTCTTTCTTATTATCAATATTTTACTACCACTCAAAAATCAATTGACTTGGCTAAACCACCCTTCAAGTCATTACTAGAGCAAAATAATGATAAATTGATTGACTATTTAACAGACCGGAATATAGAACAAACTAAGAGGTGTCTTACTTATTTAACCAATCAAAATATTAGGGTTTCTAGAAAGCAAGTATTAAACCAACTATGTTTTAAATTAAGAGAGAAGGAGATGTTTCCGTGTCTCTGCTTTGTATTTTCACGAAAGCAAGTGGAAGAAATGGCGAAAGAAATTACAACTCCCTTGTTTGATGCGGGCGAGAAGGATTATGAGATTGAACCCATCTGCAGACAACTTCTTGTCTCGCGCGTAAAAAATTGGAAGGAATATGTCATGCTACCTGAATACAGTTTTTATTTAGACCTTTTGCATAAAGGAATTGGTATTCATCACGCGGGTATGTTGCCTATTTTCCGAGAGATGATTGAGATTCTTTATGATAAAAAATACATCCAACTCTTATTTGCAACAGAAACCTTTGCGATTGGTTTAAACATGCCTACGAAAACCGTATGCTTTTCAAGTTTGTACAAACACGACGGTTATTCACAACGTCTTCTTTACCCGCACGAATTTATTCAAATGTCCGGTCGCGCCGGGCGAAGAAATATAGACACCATAGGTCATGTGATCTTACTGACTAATCTTTTTGACCCGCCCGAG
>Ga0187842_1000169_pt1 | contig 35077 bp, 31 predicted proteins | sample SpaLakP09_SKY_41_FD_134514 | JGI IMG/M metagenome (GOLD analysis project Ga0187842, IMG submission 134514) | Oligotrophic lake water microbial communities from Sparkling Lake, Wisconsin, USA - SP09_SKY_41 | ecosystem: Environmental > Aquatic > Freshwater > Lake | place: USA: Sparkling Lake... | reverse complement strand
GAACGCGATGCCGAACTCGCCGCTCAGATTGCTCGAGCTGCGCTGTTCGATCGACTGGGCTCCGCTGGCGGAGCTGTTGCCGGAGGCGCTCTTTTCGCTGTGCTTGCCTTCACGCAGCCAGACCTAGTCGAGGCGGCCTTCCGGACGGGCGAAGAAGTTGCCGAACCGGGCCTCGTAAGCCACGCCGGTGAAGGCGGTGGCCGTGACGCCGGTCCAGTCGGAGGTGTAGCGGTTGATCAGGTCGGCAATGCCGTCGCCGTTGGCATCCGGGGCAATGAAGACGCGCTTGCTGTCGAAGAAGGCGGCGCCGACCGTGCCGCCCGCGTTCAGGCGCCAGTCGCCGGCCGTACGACGCCAGTAGGCTCCGCCCTGCACGAACGAGGCCGTGTTCTCTTCGCCGACCTTGGCCGAGGTATCGTGGGAGTCGATGTTGACATAGGCCAGGGTCAGGCCCAGCGCGCCGCCGGCGTCGCCCATGGCTTCATAGCCGCTGACGAAGCCGAAAGCCTTGCTGTCCGAGCCCGGGGTCGAGCTGTCGTCCTGGCGGACCAGGGAGTTGATTTCCTGGATCCAGACGCTGTCCGGGCCATAGCGATCGCCCGGATCGGGCCGGACCGCCGTGGCCGCCGACATCAGCTGGTTCGCCGACTGCAGCGAGTAGAACATGCCCTCGCCCTGGTCGGGCAGCATCTGGTCATACAGTCCCAGCAGGCCGTCCTTGCTGTTCTGGGCCAGGAAGGTGCCGGCCAGGGTGGTGTCCCCGCCGAGGGCGGCGAAGACCGCGTCATAGGCCGAGGCCTGAGAGCGGGTCATGCCGATCTCTGTCGCCGTGCGCCGGCGAACGTCCAGATAGACGTTTTTGGCATCCGAGCGGCTGGAGGCCACGTAGAGGTAGGGCGCATCCTTCAAGAGGCTCTGGCCCAGGGTCCCGACCGTCAGGGTCCCGGCCGAGATCACCGTATAGGAGGGCGGCTGCTTCACCAGGCTGTTCAGACGCAGGCCCAGCTCGGCTCCGGAAGCGATCGTCGCGGCACCCGACACCACCAGGCGGGTCGAGGTTCCGGCGTTCGGATCGGCCGTGAACAGGATCTTGCTGTCCGAAGCCACGCTCAGGTTGCGGACATTGATGTCGGCGGCGTTGGAAATGCCCAGGCTGCCCTTGCCGACGGTGACGTCGAGCGTGCCCGTGCCCTTGGTCAGGGCCCCGAGGACCAGCGAGCCGCCGTCGACGACGAAGGTGTCGGCCCCGTCGCCGAATGAGATGTCGCCCAGCACCGAGCCGTTCAGGACGCGGAAGGTATCGCCGCCCGCGCCGAACCGGACGGCCCCGATGATCGAGGGCTCGTCGGCATTGTCGACGCCGTCGCCGTCGGTGTCGGGATCGGCGACGCCGTCAGCCCCGTCATCGCCGTCATTGAGGCCGTTCTGGACCAGGGTCACGCCGCCGGTCGTGTTGCGGCTGAGATCGAAGGCCACGGCCTTGCCGGTGACGACCTCATTGCTGGAATTGCCGTCGTTGTTGTCGGTTGCGACGACCGAGGCGGTGACCTTGCCGTTGTTCTGAATGCTGGTCAGCAGGCCCGAATAGTCGATGACGGCATAGGCATTGCCCTTCTCGCCGCCGACGCTGGCGGTGATGGCACCGTCGTTGCGGAACGACGTGGTGCTGGCCCCCGCCTGGATTGCGATACCCCGGGCGTCGAAATCGCCTTCCGAGACCGTGAAGCTGGTGATCGAACCCTGGTTGTAGACCGTCGGAACGACGGCCCCGGCCTTGAGGTTCACGCCGGTGGCGCTGGCTTCATAAGCGCTGGCCGTGATCGTCGAGGCCAGGCGCGCGCCGTTGGTGACCGTGGTGGTCTGGCCGGCATTGCCGCCGATCTGGATCGCCGTGGAGGCCACGCCGTCAAAGACGCCGTTGGCGGTGATGCTGCCGCGCGTCACCAGGCCATAGGCCTTGTCGCCGGTGCCGATGACCCCCAGCGTGATGGCCTGGGTGTCCGAACCGATCAGCAGGGCGGGTGCGCCGCCATTGACGGTCAGGGCCGAGGTGCCTTCGGAGGTGTCGGTGACGCCGTCGCCGTCATCGTCGGTCGAGTTGGCGTTGCTCTCGATCGGCGGGGCGTCCAGCAGCACGCCGCCGGTGACGCTGGCCGAGACCCGCACCGCCGGCCCGCCCTGCAGCAGGTCGTCGCTGTCGAGCTTGGCGCGGTCCGCAGCCTGGGCGGGACGGCTGGTATAGCGGTAGCCCGTGGCGGTGACGCCGCCCTGAACCACGAAGGCTCCGGTCACGGCGCCGTCCACTGCCACGCCGACCGCGTCCTTGCCGGTCACGGAGACGCCGCCGTTGACGGTGACCTTGCCGGTGACCGGTCCGGTGATCTTCACGCCGGCCGAGTTGTTGCCGACGACCGTGATCGCGCCGCCGTTGGTGAAGTTGCCGACCAGGCCGGTTTCCAGCGCGATGCCGGCGGAATTGTTGCCCTCGACGGTGATCGAGCCGGCCGCTTCATTGGTGACGTTGCCGGTAAAGACGCCGGGGCCGGTCAGGCGGATGCCGTAGCGGTTGGCGCCCTGGGCGAACGGGCCGTCGAGATCGCCGTCCGAATCGCTGTCGGTCGGCGTGTAGTCTTCTGTCAGGCTGATCGCCAGCGAGTTGGTCACCGAGCCGGTCCTGCCGCCGAGCAGCAGGATGCCGGTCGAATCATTGACCCCGACGGTCGACAGAGTCCCGAGGTTGGTGACCTTGTTGTTGCTGTCCAGGGTCACGAGGGCCCCGGCCGCGGTCAGCTTGACCGAACCTTCGGCCGTGACCTTGACGTCGTCGGCCGCACCGCCCGTCCCGGCGGTCGAGGTCGCCACAGGGGTCGTCCGTGCCGTCGACACGGAGGTTTCAGCCGAAGCGCCGAACGCCAAAGCCAGGATAGGAGCGGCTGCGACTGTCGCGACCAGGACCTTGCGCTGCATTACGAACGATACCTCGGAAAAGAACCCAGCCTCTAACTTGCGGTACGTTGCGGCGAAATTGCGGTAGGCGACGCGACAGACACGCATTAGAGCGGCCAACCGTCTATCGCATGGCATCCCGGGGCGCCATATCTGCTTCAACGAATCCCGATCCGGCGAGAAACGAGGCGCGAAAACCATGTCGCCGGCGAAACAATCCCCGTCCAGCCTGCCGGTCAGCTTCGGTGACGGGGCGGTGCCCCTGCTCATCGGACCGGCGGCCATTCTCCTTCTGGCCCTGTTCGGGGCCGCACAGCCCGTCCCGGCGGTGGCCGCTGCCGCCGCGACGGCGGCCGGAGCCTGGGTTCTGCGCGCCAGATCCCGCAAGCGACAGGACGAGGCCCGGCCGGCGACCGCCCAGGCGCCCGCTGTCGCAGACCCGCCCCCGTACGCCACCATCCTCGAGCGTCTGCCCGATCCCCTGATGGTCATTGCAGCCGAAGAGGCCGACGACCTGACCGGCCGCCGCTTTGTTTTTGCCAACGGGGCCGCCCGAGACCTGTTCCGCATCCAGGGCGAGCGGGCGCTGCTGGTCACGGCCGTCCGCAATCCGCAGGTGCTCGAAGCCGTCGACGAGGCCCTCTTCGGCGGCATCGAGCGGGCCGTCGAGTACGAGACCGGCGGCTCGCAGGGCCGGGCCTGGATCGCCTATGCGCGACCGATCCGTGAGCAGATGGGCCCCTCGCGCCTGGCGCTTCTGGTTCTGCGGGACGAGACGGACGCCCGCCGTAGCGAACGCACCCGGGCCGACTTCCTGGCCAATGCCAGCCATGAACTGCGTACGCCGCTGGCCTCGCTGTCGGGTTTCATCGAAACCCTTCGCGGGCATGCCAAGGAAGACCCGGTCGTCCGTGACAAGTTCCTCGGCATCATGCAGGCCCAGGCCGAACGGATGTCGCGACTGATCGACGACCTGATGAGCCTGTCCCGCATCGAGCTGAACGAGCACATTGCGCCGCTGGGCCGGGTCGATCTCGCCATGGCCGCCGTCGACGTGATCGACGCACTGTCCCCCCAGGCCCGCGACAAGGGTGTCGGGTTCGACCCGGTCCTGCCGCCGCGGGGGGCCGCAGTGGTCGAGGGCGATCGCGACCAGATCATCCAGGTGATCCAGAACCTGATCGACAATGCCATCAAGTACACGCCGCGCGACGGCGTGGTCCGGGTCGAGATCTTTCCGGGCCTGACCGTCGATTCGGCCGCAGCGGCAAGGGATCCGGCGGCCGCGCGCATGTCCCTGCTGACCCCGGATCATGCGGCGGGCGAGCGGTATGCGACCCTCAGGGTCAGCGACCGGGGACCGGGCCTGGCCCGCGAGCACCTGCCGCGCCTCACCGAACGGTTCTACCGGGTCGAGGGACAGAAGAGCGGCGACCGCTCCGGCACCGGCCTGGGCCTCGCCATCGTCAAGCACATCATGAACCGCCACCGCGGGGGACTTACGGTCGAGAGTGTCCAGGGCGAGGGCGCGACCTTCGGAGTCTACCTGCCGATGGCCAAGGTGGTGGCCGAAAAGGGCCTCGTCGCCGTCGCCGTCGCCGAGGCCTGAAGTCTCGCCGCGACCGTTTCCTGAGGGACCAGGCTGCGGGCTTCCACCATTTCCGGGATCAGCCAGGCCAGGGCTGCGGCAATGACCAGCAGGATGCCGAATGCGGGTTTGGGCCTCAAGAACGCGCGCACCGGCGGGACCTTGCGGACTATACGGATGAGCGGTCTCAGTCCGGCCTTGACCAGGTCCCGCGACCGGTCCCTCAGGGTCAGGGACAGCCTGATCGACGGCGGCAGTTCGCGCCGGCAGAAGGCGAGCTTGCGCACATGGGTCTCGATCTCCCAGAACGCGGTCGTTCCGGCCGCGAAAAAGGCGATGTCGCCGGCCTTGAGCAGACGAACCGATCCGTCCTGGCTGGTGACGCGGACCTGTCCCTCAAGAATTATGACGGTTTCTTCCCAGCCGTAGGACCAGTGGAACCGGCCGGCGGTGCAGTCCCAGACAGCCGTGCTGGTCGTGCCGTCGATGCTGGCCGAGTGGGGACCGGCACGGGCGACAGGCTTTCCCGAGACAATCCAGTCCGGATGGATCGGTGCCGGATGCATGGCAATTTCGTCCAGATGGGCGGCGACAAAGGCCGCATGGCCCCGAAGGGCCTCGCCATCGGGACCCGAAAGCGGCATCAGCGGGTTGGCAGCAGTGCCCATCTTGTCTTCCGAAACTCAAAACCGGCCACGGACCCGGGGGGATGGCGCGACCTTGCCCAGGGCCCTGTGAAGTCCGGGTTAAGCGCCGGGTCAAGGTGGTTTTGACCCTGCCGGTGAGGCCCCTGTCGCGCCCGACCCGGACGCTGTCGTTAAACTGTCATGGAAGCGTCGCATAAGCACAGCGCCGTACGGGCATAGCTCGGACGGGGCGGGATGTTGCGTTGTGCGACGTCGCCGCAACCCTTCGCGCAAGACCCCGCCGCACGCATGCTGACCTGGCTTTCGCTTCTGTTTCTGGCGCTGTTCTCCGGTGCCGCCTTCATGCTCGGCAAGCGCCGGGCGGTGAAGACCGCTGGAGGCGCGCCGCGCGTCCTTCATTCCCTTCCTGGCTACTACGGCAGCTATGCGGCCCTGTGGGCCGGTGCGCCCGCCGCCCTGCTCCTGCTGCTCGGCACCACGTTCGGCGGCCGGGTCGAGGACGCCATGCTGCAGGCCCAGCGCCCGGCCGTGGTCCAGAGCCTCGACGTCGACCGCCAGGACGTGTTCTTCAGTGACGCCCAGGCGATCGCCCAGGGCATCGCGCCCAGCGAGGTGACCTATGAGGGTGAGCTGAAGGCCGCCCTCGACGTCAAGGTCGCCGAGGCTCGCCGGATCGAGAACCTGGTGCGCTTCAGCGTGCTCGGGCTTTCGGGGGTTCTGGCCCTTTCAGGCTTCCTGCTGGCCTTCCCGCGCCTTTCGGCCGACTTCCGCGCCCGCAACCGGGTTGAGGGCTGGGTCGGCGGGCTGCTCATGGCCAGTTCGATCGCCGCAGTCCTGACCACCCTCGGGATCGTCCTGTCGCTGGTCTGGGAAAGCTGGCGCTTCTTCCAGTCGATCTCGCCGATCGACTTCCTGTTCGGCACGGTGTGGAATCCGCAGATCGCCATGCGCGCCGACCAGGTCGCCGCCGAAGGTGCCTTTGGTGCGGTGCCGCTGTTCGCCGGTACCTTCCTGATCATGCTGATCGCCATGGCCGTGGCCGCTCCGGTGGGCCTCTACTCGGCGATCTATCTTTCGGAATATGCCAACCGGCCGGTCCGCTCGGTCATCAAGCCCCTTCTGGAAGTGCTCGCGGGCGTTCCGACCGTGGTCTACGGCTTCTTCGCCGCCCTGACCGTCGGCCCCCTGTTCCGCGCCGGCTTCAATGCCCTGGGTGCCACCATGGTCGGTGGCCCGCTGGACGGCGTCGGCCAGTATCTGATGGAAGTCCAGAACCAGATGGCCCTGGTGGCCGGGGTGGTGATGGGGATCATGCTGATCCCGTTCGTCTCCTCGCTGTCGGACGACATCATCAACGCCGTGCCGCAGTCGCTGCGCGACGGCAGCTATGCGATGGGCGCGACCACGTCCGAGACCGTCAAGAAGGTGGTCCTGCCCGCCGCCCTGCCGGGGATCATGGCCGCCATGCTGCTGGCCGTGTCCCGCGCCGTCGGCGAGACCATGATCGTAACCATGGCGGCCGGCCTGCAGGCCAAGCTGACCGTCAACCCGCTCGACACGGTGACTACCGTCACCGTGCAGATCGTGACCCTGCTGACCGGCGACCAGGAGTTCGACAGTCCCAAGACCCTCTCGGCCTTCGGCCTGGGCCTGACCCTGTTCGTCGTGACCCTGGGCCTCAACATCATCGCCCTGCGCATCGTCCAGAAGTATCGGGAACAGTATGACTGACGCCGCCCAACCCGCTGTTGGCTCCGTCCGCGCCCCGCTGACCGCCCAACAGGTCGCCATGGAAGCCCGTCTCAAGAAGCGCCACCGCGCCGAGACCTGGTTCAAGGCCCAGGGCCTGGCCGCGATCATCGTCGCCATGGTCTTCCTGGTGGTGCTGGTCGGCCGGATCGTTGGCCAGGGCTACTCAACCTTCGAGACCCACACGCTGAGCGTGCCGGTCTATCTGAACCCCGAGCGGATCGACACGTCCGACCTCGAGGGCGTCAACTATGACTACATCGTCGCCGAGGCGATGATGAAGAAGCTGGGCGTCGTCGATGACGATCTGGGTCTGGTGTCGGGCAAGGTCATGGACCTGACCTCGCGGGACCTGGGCTTCCAGCTGCTCAACATGCTGAAGGCGGACAAGTCGCTGATCGGCAAGACGATCACCGTCACCGGTCCGTTCAAGGCCGATGCCGACCTCTACTTCAAGGGCGAGATCAAGCGCTCGACGCCTCAGGAAGACCGCAAGCTCGACGACCAGCAACTGAACTGGCTCGACCAGCTCAAGAATGACGGGTCGGTCAAGTCGGGCTTCAACTTCGCCTTCTTCACCCATTCGGACTCGACCGAGCCGGAACAGGCAGGCGTGCTGGGGGCCGTGGTCGGCTCGGCCATGATGCTGCTGATCACCGCCCTGATCGCCGTGCCGATGGGTGTGATGGCCGCCGTCTATCTGGAAGAGTTCGCGCCGAAGAACCGCTGGACCGACGTCATCGAGGTCAACATCAACAATCTCGCGGCCGTTCCGTCGATCGTCTACGGCCTGCTGGGTCTGGCCCTGTTCATCAACTGGCTGCACGTGCCGCGCTCGTCGCCGCTGGTCGGCGGTCTGGTGCTGGCCCTGATGGCCCTGCCGACCGTGATCATCGCCACCCGTTCGGCCCTCAAGGCTGTGCCGCCCTCGATCCGCGAAGCCGCCCTCGGCGTCGGGGCGTCGAAGACCCAGACGGTGTTCCACCACGTCCTGCCCCTGGCCATGCCGGGTGTGATGACCGGTGCGATCCTGTCCCTGGCCCACGCCCTGGGCGAAACCGCGCCGCTGCTGATGATCGGCATGGTCTCGTTCGTGCCCGGCGTTCCCGAGGGCTTCACCGGTGCCGCCACCGTGCTGCCCGTGCAGGTCTTCATCTGGGAGAACGCGTCCGAGCGCGCCTTCCACGAGCGGACCGCCGCCGCCATTATCGTCCTTCTGGTCTTCATGATCGTCATGAATGCCGCGGCCGTTATCCTGCGCCGTCGCTTCGAGCGTCGCTGGTGAGCCTGATGAACCTGAACCCCTTCGCCCTTCCCCTCGTCCAGGGACACGCCATGACCACCGCCAGCCCCGACGACGCCGTCTCCGCTCCCGCGATCCAGACGGCCTCGCCGCAGGTCTATCCGCCTGCCTCGACCAACGAGATCAAGATCCGCGCCAAGGACGTCAACGTCTTTTACGGCGACAAGCAGGCGCTGTTCGACGTCAATATCGACATCCCGGGCAAGTCGGTCACCGCCTTCATCGGCCCGTCGGGCTGTGGCAAGTCGACGTTCCTGCGCTGCATCAACCGGATGAACGACACCATCCCGACGGCCAAGGTCACGGGGTCGATCGAGATCGACGGCAGCGACGTCAACGCCAAGAGCGTTGACCCGGTGATCCTGCGCTCGCGCGTCGGCATGGTGTTCCAGAAGCCCAACCCGTTCCCCAAGACGATCTTCGAGAACGTCGCCTACGGCCCGCGCATCCACGGCCTGGCGACCGGCAAGGCCGAGCTGGAAGCCATCGTCGAGAGCAGCCTCAAGAAGGCGGGCCTGTGGAACGAGGTCGCCGACCGCCTGCATCAGCCCGGCACCGGCCTGTCCGGCGGCCAGCAGCAGCGTCTGGTCATCGCCCGCGCCATCGCCGTGGGCCCCGAAGTGATCCTGATGGACGAGCCCTGCTCGGCCCTGGACCCCATCGCCACGGCCCGGATCGAAGAACTGATTGACGAACTGCGCAACCAGTTCTGCATCGTCATCGTCACCCACTCGATGGCCCAGGCCGCCCGTGTTTCGCAGAAGACCGCCTTCTTCCACCTCGGCAAGCTGGTCGAGAGCGGTTCGACCGAGGACATGTTCACCAATCCTCGCGACACCCGCACCCAGGACTACATCACCGGCCGCTTCGGCTAACCGGCAGGATCCGCACGACATGACCGAGCATACCGTCAAATCCTACGGCGAAGAGCTGAACCACCTGACCGCAGAGGTCGCACGCATGGGCGGCCTGGCCGAGGCCCAGGTGTCTGATGCCGTCGAGTGCATCGCCCGCCGCGACGCTCCCCTGGCCCAGCAGGTCGTCTCGCGCGACGAGCGTCTCGACGTCCTGCAGGCCGAGATCGAGCGCAAGGCCTTCAAGCTGATCGCCCTGCGCCAGCCGATGGCCGTGGACCTGCGCCACGCCGTTGCGGCCCTGAAGATCTCGATGAGCCTGGAACGCTGCGGCGACATGGCCAAGAACATCGGCAAGCGCGCCCTGATCCTGACGGACGCCGAGCCGATGACCGCCCTGACCCGCTCGATCGAGCGCATGGGCAAGCTGGTCCAGGGCCGGCTGAAGGACGTGCTGGACGCCTATTCGGCCTCGGACCTCGAGCGCGCCATCGGCGTCTGGAGCCGCGACGAGGAAGTTGACGAGCACTACAACGCCATCTTCCGCGAGCTGCTGACCTACATGATGGGCGATCCGCGCACCATCAATGCCTGCGCTCACCTGCTGTTCGTGGCCAAGAACCTCGAGCGGATCGGCGACCACGCCACCAACATCGCCGAGATCATCCACTTCGAGATCACGGGCGAGGAGATCGTCTCCAAGCGCCCGAAGCTCGATACGCCGCGCTGAAGGTATGGCCATGACGCCTTACGTGCTTGTGGTCGAGGACGAAGACGCCCTGGCCACGCTGCTGCACTACAATCTCGACAAGGAAGGCTACCAGATCGGGGTCGCCGGCGACGGCGAGGAAGCCCTGACCATGGCCAGCGAACGCGCGCCGGACCTGGTCATTCTCGACTGGATGCTGCCCAAGGTCTCGGGCATCGAGGTCTGCCGTCGCCTGCGCGGCCGGGCCGAGACCCGCAATGTGCCGATCATCATGCTCACCGCCCGTGGCGAGGAGAGCGACCGGATCCGTGGCCTCGACACCGGGGCCGACGACTATGTGGTCAAGCCGTTCTCCATGGTGGAACTGACGGCCCGCGTCCGCGCGGTGCTGCGCCGCATCCGTCCGGGCCTGGCCGATGACCGCATCACGGTCGGCGACATCATCATCGACCGCGTCGCCCACCGGGTGAAGCGCCAGGGCAAGGAAGTCCACCTCGGCCCGACCGAGTTCCGCCTGCTCGACTATCTGATGCAGCATCCGGGCCGGGTGTTCAGCCGCGAACAGCTGCTGGATGCCGTCTGGGGCTCGGACGTCTATGTCGAGGCCCGCACCGTCGACGTCCACATCGGCCGCCTGCGCAAGGCGCTCAATGGCTCGGCCGACGGCGACCCGATCCGCACCGTGCGGTCGGCGGGCTATTCGCTGGACGTTGAGGCGGCCTAGGGGCTCAGCCGCCCGTCGCGTCGACGACTATGGCGACGGTCTTGCCGCGGGACAGCGGCTCCCAGCCGGCCTCGATGGCCGAGGTGATGGCCCGGGCGACCAGGCTGGTGGCGATCTGGGCCGGTTTCAGGACCGGGGCGCCATAGCGGGGCTCGGGGCCCGGCGGAAACTCGACGACCGCTTCACGCTGCCAGTCCTTGTGGCGGACGGCGATGGCCATGCCGTGCCGCGTACCCGTGTCGCTGGACCAGCCGGGCTGGCGATGCAGCCGCCAGACATAGGGTTCGTCACCGACGGTGATGTCGAATTCGGGGCTTTGCTTGGTACGGGCCATGGGCCGGTGTTAGCCCGCCCCGGAGCTCCGGACCAGCCCTGTGCGCTTCGGGCCCCGGAAGAGGCCGGAAAACCTTGACCCCACGCGCCCCTCGCGCCACACCCCGGCCTCATGGAAAAGCTGAACATCCTCCTCGTCGGGTCCGGCGGGCGCGAGCACGCCCTGGCCTGGAAGATCGCCCAGTCGCCCCTATGCGGCCGTCTTGTGGTGGCCCCCGGCAATCCGGGTATCGCGGCCCTGGCCGAGCTGAAGCCGGTCAAGGTCACTGATGTCGAGGGCCTGGTGGCCCTGGCCCGGGAGATCGCCGCCGTTCTGGTGGTGGTCGGGCCGGAATCGGCGCTCGAGGTCGGCCTGGCCGACCGTCTGGCCGAACTCGGCATTCCGTGTTTCGGCGGCAGCCAGCGCGCCGCCCAGCTGGAGACCTCCAAGGCCTTCACCAAGGACTTCTGCGCCCGCCACAACCTGCCGACGGCCGCCTATGGGGTGTTCACCGACACGGCGGCGGCCGGGGCCTTCCTCGACACGCTGCAAGCCCCCTTCGTGATCAAGGCTGACGGTCTGGCGGCCGGCAAGGGCGTGGTGATCGCGGCCGACCGGGCCCAGGCCGATGCCGCCGTGCTCGACATGCTGGGCGGCCGGTTCGGCGCGGCCGGGGCCCGGGTGGTGATCGAGGAGTTCATGCACGGCGAGGAAGCCTCGCTGTTTGCGATCTGCGACGGCCGGCGCGCGGTCTTCTTCGGCGCGGCCCAGGACCACAAGCGGGCCTATGACGGCGATGAAGGTCCCAATACCGGCGGTATGGGTACCTATTCGCCGCCGCCGGCCCTGACCCAGGACCTGATCGACCAGGCCTGGCGCGAGCTGGTGGTGCCGACGATCGAGGGCATGGCCGCCGAGGGCAATCCCTATGTCGGCGTCCTCTATGCCGGCCTGATGCTGACGCCGACGGGGCCAAGGCTCGTCGAATACAATGCCCGCTTCGGTGATCCCGAATGCCAGACCCTGATGCTGCGGCTGGACAGCGATCTCGTGCCGGTCCTGCTGGCCGCCGCCACGGGTGCACTGGACACGGTCGCGGCCCCGGTCTGGCGCGACGAAGCGGCAATCTGCGTGGTGCTCGCCGCCGAGGGCTATCCCGATGCCCCCAAGACCGGTGGCCGCATCCAGGGCGCCGATGCCGACTTCGGCGTCGGGACCGTCGTCTTCCATGCCGGCACCCTGCGTGAGTTCGAGGGGCGCCTGGTGGCGGCCGGCGGCCGGGTGCTGAATGTCTGCGCCTTGGGCGAGACCCTGCATGACGCCCGCGAGGCGGCCTATGCCGCCCTGGAAAAGATCAGCCTGCCAGGTGGCTTCTATCGCCGGGACATTGGCTGGCGGGCGTTGGGCAAGGCCTGACCCTGTCACGCGCCCGGCGGACCGGCTGACGGTCAGTCGGCCGCCGTCTCGGACACGAACCAGTCGCGCAGCTTGAGAATGCGCGCGGCCTTGGGGTTGTCGGCACGCCAGACGAAGTGGTGGCCGGTCTCGACGTCAACGGCCCCGGGCAGGGGGCGGACCAGACGGCCGTCACGGATGTCGCGCTCCGACAGACCGCTGCGCGCCAGGGCGACGCCCAGGCCCTGCGCGGCGGCGTCCAGCATCATCGAAGTGTCGTCAAAGCCGAGGCTGGGCGGCAGGTTCGGCGCGGGCAGGCCCACGGCCGAGAACCAGGCACTCCAGGGCAGGGCGGTGTGGCGCAGCAGCGGCACCGACAGCAGGTCCTCCGGGCGGTTGACGGGGTGGCGGGCCAGGAAGCCGGGGCTGCAGACCGGGAACAGCCGCTCGCTGAGCAGCCGCACGGACTCCACGCCCGGCCAGGGACCGACCCCGAACCTCAAGGCCACGTCGACACCGTCGGTCGACAGGTCGGACACCCGGTCCTCGACCCGTACGGTCAGGTCCGGCTCGCCGGTTTCGGCCGAGAGCCGGGCAAGGCGGGTGACCAGCCAGCGGGTGGCGAAGGCCGCCCCGGTACTGAGCACAATCGGTCCGCATGCGGCATTGCGGGCCGCCTCGACCCCGTGACGAAGGGTCGCCAGGGCTTCCGTGACGCTGGCGGCCAGGGCCGCGCCCGTCGCGGTGGGCTCCATCCGGTTGCCCTGGCGCAGAAACAGACGAACGCCCAGTTCGTCTTCCAGCTTGCGGATCTGTTGGCTCACCGCGCCGTGGGTGACGAACAGCTCGTCGGCCGCCCGGCTGTAGCTGCGATGGCGGGCGGCGGCCTCAAGGGCCGTCAGGGTCGTGAAGGGCGGCAGGCGCATGGCCCAGGGATGTTAGTCTGGCTCACAAGTCGGGCCAATAGGGATCGTTGGTCTTCGAAGGGCTGACAGGCGATTGTCCCCTCGGCGCCGCTCCTTGAAACCCTCCCCTTAAAGGTCCCGACCATGAAGATCCTGCTTGCTGCGGGCGCGCTGGCGCTCGTCTTTGTCCTGGCTATCACTGCCGGACGGCCGGCCCGGCCCCTGGACGACCTGCGCTGGCAGAGCGGCCAGCCCTATGCCCTGGCCCCCTATTCGACCGCCAAGGTCGGACGTCCCGAGGCCTTGACCCAGGTCGCCATGGCGTCATCGACCCTGGAGCGCCGCTGACAGGACCGGCACGCATTCAGACGCAAAAAAGGCCCGGAGTTGCCTCCGGGCCTTTTCGTTTCGGAGCGGGTCCGAGGCCTTATTTGCCGGCCGCCGCGAGGGCGTCCATCAGTTCGGGCACGGCGGTCTTGTAGTCCGCCACCAGGCCGAAATCGGCGACCTGGAAGATCGGGGCGTCGCTGTCCTTGTTGATGGCGACGATGATCTTGCTGTCCTTCATGCCGGCCAGGTGCTGGATGGCCCCCGAGATGCCGATGGCGACATAGAGGGCCGGAGCCACGACCTTGCCGGTCTGACCAACCTGGTAGTCGTTGGGGGCATAGCCCGCATCGACCGCCGCGCGCGAGGCACCGACGGCGGCACCCAGCTTGTCGGCCAGGGGCTCGATGACCCGCTGGAACTCTTCAGCCGAACCCATGGCCCGGCCGCCGGAGACGACGATCTTGGCCGCTGCCAGTTCCGGACGGTCCGACTTGACCATTTCTTCGCTGACGAAGCGGGTCTTGGCGGCATCGCTGCCCGAGACGGTCTCGACCGGAGCCGAGCCGCCCTCTTCGGCCGCCGCGAAGGCGGTCGGACGGACGGTGATCACCTTCTTGGCGTCCGAGGACTGGACGGTTTCGAGGGCGTTGCCGGCATAGATCGGGCGCACGCAGGTGTCGCCACTGACCACTTCGACGATTTCCGAGATCGGCGCGACGTCGAGCTTGGCGGCGACGCGCGGCGCGAAGTTCTTGCCGCCCGCGGTGGCCGGCACGAGGATCGCGTCATAGCCGCCGGCCAGGGCCAGAATGGCGTCGGCTTGTGCCTCGGCCACACCGTGGCCCAGGGCGTCGCTGTCGGCCAGCAGCACCTTGCGGACGCCGCTGATCTTGGCGGCCGCGTCGGCTACGGCCTTGGCGCCATGGCCCAGGACCAGGACGTCCACGTCACCCGAAAGCTTCAGGGCGGCGGTGACCGTCTTGTGGGTGCCGTCGCGCAGCACCAGGTTGTCATTATCGGCGACGACGAGAACGGCCATCTAGAGCACTCCCGCAGTGTTGAGCTTGGAAACCAGGTCCGCGGCGGTTTCCACCTTGATACCGGCCGAACGCTTGGCCGGTTCGGTGACCTTGAGGACCTTCAGGCGCGGCGCAATGTCGACGCCGTAGTCGGCGACCGTCTTGCTGACGATCTCCTTCTTCTTGGCCTTCATGATGTTGGGCAGGCTGGCATAGCGCGGCTCGTTGAGGCGCAGGTCGGCGGTGATCACCGCCGGCAGGTCCACGTCCAGCACCTGCAGGCCGCCGTCGACTTCGCGGGTGACCTTGGCGGTCGAGCCCGAGATTTCGATGGCCGAGGCATAGGTGGCCTGCGGCCAGCCGAGCAGGGCCGACAGCATCTGGCCCACGGCGTTGTTGTCGCCGTCGATGGCCTGCTTGCCCATCAGGACGAGACCGGGCTGTTCTTCGGCGATCACGGCCGCCAGCAGCTTGGCCACGGCCAGGGGCTCGGGGTCGGCATCGGTGGTGACCAGCACGCCGCGGTCGCCGCCCATGGCCAGGGCCGTGCGGATGGTTTCCTGGGCCTGGGCCGGGCCGATGCTGACGATGACGATCTCGGTCGCCACGCCCTTTTCCTTCAGACGCACGGCCTCTTCGACCGCGATCTCGCAGAAGGGATTCATCGACATCTTCACGTTCGCCAGATCGACGCCCGTCTGATCCGCTTTCACGCGGACCTTCACGTTGTAATCAATAACCCGTTTAACCGGGACAAGGACCTTCATCGGGTTTCTGCGCCTCCAGGCTACGTTTTCTCCTGCTTGGGCACGGAATTACCTTTTCCGCACTGCAATGCAAGTTTCCCTTCACGTAAGCGTAAGCCTATAACGTGCAGGTTTAAACAAATGTACGATACTTCGTGTGCCGCGTCCGCGTCGTTGGATGCCTTCGGCGCGAAAGCACTGGTCAGGCTTTGGTCGCGCGACTAAACAGCCGGGCCATGGACCGCACCCTCAATCGCCTGAAGTTCCTGTTCGTCGGCCTGTTCCTGCTCAGCAGTGCCGGCGTGTTCGGCTATCACTTTCTGTGGGTCTGGCCCAAGGACCGCTGCGAGGCGCGGGGCGGGGCCTGGGCCGGTAAGTGGCTCAAATGTGCGACGATCTATCCCATCGAGACGATCACGCGCCGGCCGCTGAACACGCCGCCGATCAACGGCCAGACGGACGCCCCGGCAACCGCCCCGGCTCCGGCCCCGGCCAAGAAATAACGGCTGCGCCCCGCATCAGGGGCGCAGCCCTGTCACTCAGTCCTTCATCCGCCAGGTCGCCCCGGCCGGTCCGTCCATGACCACCACGCCCAGGGCGTCGAGCTCGGCGCGGATGGCGTCGGCGGCGGTCCAGTCCTTGGCGGCCCGGGCCTCGACCCGGCGGGTCAGCAGGGCCTCGACCTGGGCCTTCAGGTCATCGGAGGCATCCCCCTCGAACCAGCTGTCCGGGTCGGCCTGCAGCAAGCCCAGCAGGGCTCCGGCCTCGATCAGGCGCGCCTTGTTGGCGGCGATGGCCGGCATGTCGCCGGCGGTCACCGCCCGTTCGATGGCACTGGACACCTCGAAGAAGCACGAGATCGCCTGGGGGGTGTTCAGATCGTCCTCGAGGGCCGCGACCACCTCCTCGGGGGCCTCCATGGCCTGGTCCATCGGCACGTCCTTGGCGCGACGCAGGGCCCCGTAGAGGCGGTCCAGCGCCTTGCGGGACTGCTCCAGCAGCTCGGGCGTCCAGTCCAGTGGCTGGCGATAATGGGCGCTGAGCAGGGCCCAGCGGATCACCTCGCCGGGCGTGGTCTTCAGCAGCTCGTGCGGCAGGACGACATTGCCCAGGCTCTTGGACATTTTCTCGCCGGACATGTCCAGGAAGCCGTTGTGCATCCAGTAATTGGCCAGGACCGGCGTGTCATGGGCGCAGCGGCTCTGGGCCACTTCGTTCTCATGGTGCGGGAAGGCCAGGTCGATGCCGCCGGCATGGATGTCGATGGTCTGGCCCAGGGTCTTGTCGATCATGGCCGAGCATTCGATGTGCCAGCCCGGACGACCTGCGCCCCAGGGGCTGTCCCACTCGGGTTCGTTTTCCTTGGACGGCTTCCACAGCACGAAATCGGCGGGATGGCGCTTGTAGGGCGCGACCTCGACCCGGGCCCCGGCGATCATGTCGTCCATGTTGCGGCCCGACAGCTGGCCGTAGTCCGGGAAGGCCTGGGTATCGAACAGCACGTGACCTTCGGCCGCATAGGCCTTGCCGTTGTCGACCAGCTTGCCGATCATCTCGACGATCGCGCCGATATGGTCAGTGGCCTTGGGCTCCAGGGTCGGCCGCAGGGCCAGCAGGGCGTCGGCGTCCTCGTGATAGGCAGCGAGGTAGCGGTCGGTGATGACCTTGATCGCCACGCCTTCGTCGAAGGCCTTCTTGTTGATCTTGTCGTCCACGTCGGTGACGTTGCGGGCAAAGACCACGGCCTCTTCGCCATAGATGTGGCGCAGAACCCGGAACAGGACATCGAACGCCACGACCGGCCGGAAGTTGCCGATATGGGCAAAATTGTAGACCGTCGGCCCGCAGACATACATCGTCACCCGCTCCGGATCGGCGGGAACGAAGGCTCGCTTTTCGCGGGCCAGAGTGTCGTACAGCTTCAAGGTCATGAGAAAGTCGTCTGCCTGACGTAACGGTAGGGTGTTGCGAGCGATCGCGAGGGTCCCATATAGCTGTCAGGTACGCACAGGGCCACGCCTCCTTCGGCGTCTTTTTGGGAAGCCTGACCGTATCTGATCGACGGGTGGCACGCGTCATTCCGGAGCGAACGGCGCTCCGGCGCAACTCAGCCCGCGGAAAGACCCTCAACCATGGACGCCGTCACACCTGACTCCCTTCTGGCCGAGCGCTGCACCTGCGGGGCCGACCATCTCGAAAACCGGCCGTCACGCGAACAGGCCCTGGCGGCCGTCCGCACCCTTCTGGCCTGGGCCGGTGACAATCCCGACCGTGAAGGCCTGCTGGACACGCCCAAGCGCGTCGTCGACGCCTATGGCGAATGGTTCGCCGGCTATGAGGGCGATCCCGCCAAGGAACTGTCGCGCACCTTCGAGGACGTGCAGGGCTATGACGACATGGTCATGCTGCGCGGCATCGACGTGCAGAGCCACTGCGAGCACCACATGGCCCCGTTCCTCGGCAAGGCCTGGGTGGCCTATATGCCGACCGGCAAGGTCGTGGGCCTGTCCAAGCTGGCCCGTCTGGTCGAGATCTATGCCAAGCGTCTCCAGACCCAGGAGACCATGACCATGCAGGTGGCCGACGCCATCGAGGACCATCTCTCGGCGGCCGGCGTCGCCGTGCTGATCGACGCCGAGCACCAGTGCATGAGCACCCGCGGCGTCCGCCACCACGACGTCTCGACCATCACCACCCAGTTCCGCGGCGTGTTCAAGACCGACAAGGTCCTGCAGCAGCGGTTCATGGACCTGGTGATCCGGAAGTAGTCCAGACGACTTGCCCCTTCCTGGCTGCTTCGCAGCCGCCCTCCCCCTTAAGGGGAAGACGCCCTCATCTTCCCCCTAAGGGGGAGGAGCGCGTCAGCGCGGAGGGGGCAAGTTCGCGGATCTCAGGCCGCCGCCTTGATGCCCTGCCGGATCTTCGCCACGCAGGCGTCGACCGGGCTGTGGACGAGCGAGACCAGCACGAAGCTGATTAGCATCAGCAGGTACCAGGCCCCGATCTTCTCGACGCCCACCAGGGTCCAGCCGTTCTTCTGGCTGGGATAGATCCAGGCTCCGGCGGCGGTGCCCAGGTTCTCGGCGATCCAGATGAACAGCGACACCAGCAGCAGCCCGACGATCATCGGCATGCGGCGCGGCGTCTGGTCCGGTGTGAACACGAACCAGCTGCGTCCGAAAAGGACCGCCGACAGCACGAACAGGCCGATGCGAATGTCGGGGCCATAGTGGTGGGTGAAGAAGTTCAGATAGGCCAGGCCCGCCAGGATCCAGGCGCTCCAGAACGGCGGATAGCGGATGAAGGTGATGTCGAACAATCGCCAGGCCCGCGCGATATAGCTGCCGACGCAGGCGTACATGAAGCCGGTGAACAGCGGCACGCCGCCGATCCGCAGCAGGCTGGGTTCAGGATAGAGCCATGAACCGTGCGCCGTCTTGAAGACCTCCATCACCGTCCCGACCAGGTGGAAGATGAAGATCACCGCCGCCTCGTCCCAGTGCTCCAGCCTCAGGGCCAGCAGACCGACCTGGATCAGCAGCGAGGCGATGACCAGAAAATCATAGCGCGCCACGACAGCGTCCTTGGGCCAGAACAGGAAGGTGCCGACCAGCAGGGCCAGCATCAGGGCCCCGAACAGGCAGGCCCAGGCCTGCTTGAGGCCAAACAGCAGGAACTCATAGGCCCGGGCATGCCAGACAGACTGCGCCGCCCAGGGGCGCGCCCGGGTGTCCAGCGCCGCGACCACAGCCTTGATGCGATCCTTGAAATCCATCGATTCCCCCGCGGCGAGGCTAGCCCAAATGACCCCTGCGGCGCCATATGCCAGTCCATGAGCATGACCCCCTTCCCGACCGCCCCCGACAAGCACGCCCTGGAGCGGGGCGTGGCCCTGGCCCCGCGTTTCAATGACGACGGCCTGGTGGTCGCCATTGCCCAGCATGCTGATACGGGCTAGATCCTGATGCTGGCCTGGATGAATGACGAGGCCCTGAGCCTGACGCTCGAGACCGGCGTCGCCCACTATTTCAGCCGCTCGCGCAACGCCCTCTGGAAGAAGGGCGAGACCAGCGGCCAGCTGCAGATCGTGTCTGAGCTGCGGGTCGATTGCGACCAAGACGCCGTCCTGCTGAAGGTCCGCCCCCAGGGCGACGGCGGGGCCTGCCATGTCGGCTTCCGCTCGTGCTTCTACCGCGTCTGGGAAGACGGCCGGCTGGTCGAGCGCGACTGACCCGGCCGGCAGGCCGCCAAGGGCCTGAGCTGCTTTGCGGCCCAGGGTTCGAAATGGCGGTGAACCAGATGAGCCAGAAGCAGGGCCAGGCCCATGGCCGCCGCGCCGACCGCCGGGCCGGACAGGCCCTCTGGCCAAACGCGGCTGACCAGAAAGCGGGCTCCCCACAGCAGCGGCATGTGCAGCGCATAGAGGGCGTAGGACAGCCCCGCCAGCCGGTCGAGGACCGCGCGCCAGCCGGCTGCGGCAGGGCGGGCCCTGGCCGCCAGGGCCACGAGCGGGGGAAAGACCAGCAGCACGATAGCCAGATCATAGGTTGTACGGGCGGACTCCGGCACCGGCAGGGTAAGCGTCAGCAAGACGCCACCGATGAGCCAGCCGATCGGAACACCGGCCGGTAACCGGTTCAGGCGACCGCTGGCCGTCAGCCGCCACAGCAGAACCCCGGCGAAGAAGCCGAACACCACGCGCGGCCCGCCGCCGAACCAGTCCTGGCCGAAGGATCCGATGGAGCCGGTGCCGAACCTCAGGGTCAGCAGGCCATGGCCCACGGCTCCCGCCAGGGTCAGCAGGGCCAGGCGCGGCAGGGTCAGCCAGGGCGCGATCAGGGCATAGATCCCGTTGGCGACCAGTTCCCACAGCAGCGACCACTGCGGACCGTTCAGCGGAAAGACGTCCAGCGTCACCGGGAAGGGAATGAACAGGGCCCCCAGGGCCAGCAGAAGGCCCACGGTCGGCAGGTCCACGCCGGCGGCGAGATGGATTACGCCACCGAGGACAAGGCCCAGCAGGACGACCGGATAGAGCCGGATCAGGCGGCGCTTCAGAAACTGCATCCCGCCACCGGCCTGGAGGGCCGCGTCATGGGCCCGGGCCAGGACGAGGCCGCTCAGGATGAAAAACAGGTCCACCGCCAGATAGCCGTGGGTCAGCAGGCCGCGCGGCAGCACCAGTCCCCGGGCATGAAACAGCAGGACGCTCAAGGCAGCAGCACCGCGAAGGGCGTCCAGTCCGGACAGTCGGTCGCGGCTTGTGGTCATGAGGCGACAGGACCATGCATTGATTGACAAACCGCCTATCCAGGAGCCGCCCCTTGACCGCGACCCAAGCCTTGCTGGCCTTAGGCCTGGCCGCCGGCCTGCTGACCCTCACGCCGGGCCTCGATACGGCCCTCGTCCTGCGGACGGCGGCGACGGGCGGGCCGCGCCGGGCTTTCGCGGCAGCGGTGGGGATCGGGGCCGGCTGCATGATCTGGGGGCTGGCCGCTGCCTGCGGGGCCGGAGCCCTGCTGACCGCCTCGACCCTGGCCTATGGGGTGCTGCAAGGAGCCGGCGCGGCCTATCTGCTCTGGCTGGGGATCGGCCTGATCCTGCGGCCCCGTCAGGGCTTCGAGGCCGATACCGCGACCCCGGCCGGCGGCGGCCTGGCGGCGGCCCTGCGTCGGGGGCTGCTGACCAACCTGCTCAATCCCAAGGTCGGGGTCTTCTATATCTCGTTCCTGCCCCAGTTCATTCCGCACGGGGCCCCGCCGGCGAGCTTCGGGGCCCTGCTGGCCGGGCTGCACGTGGTCATGGGGCTCGTCTGGTCGAGCCTGCTGATCGCCGCGACGGTCCCGCTGTCGGGCCTGCTGCAAAAGCCGGCGGTGGTGCGCGCCCTCGACCGGATCACCGGCGGGGTGTTCATCGCCTTCGGCCTGCGGCTGGTGCTCGACCGCCGGGGCTGAGCGCCGGTCGGCCGGGCGCGACGGCCTGGGGCTAGAGGCCCTTGGCCACCCCTTCGCGACGGGGATCGGCCCCGCCTTCCAGCACGCCGCCCGGACGCACGATCACCCCGTGTAGGCCCGAGGTCTCGTACTGCCCGGTCTTGACCAGTACGCCCCGGGCATTGAGGGCGGCGACCAGATCGGGTCCGAAGCGGTCGGCATCGCCGGAGAAATTGCTGCCGCGCGAGACCAGATTGGGCAGGTTGATCGCCTCCTGCATCGACAGACCCCAGTAGAAGACGCCGACCATGGCCTTGAGGTTATAGGACAGGATGGCGTTGCCGCCCGGCGAGCCTACGGCCGCCAGAAACTTGCCCCGGTTGTCCAGAACGATGATCGGGGCCATGGACGAGCGCGGCCGCTTGCCCGCCGCTACGGCATTGGCGGCCGGCGCGCCGTCCTTTTCGACCGGCGCGAACGAGAAGTCGGTCAGCTGATTGTTGAGGAAGAAGCCGCCGACCATGCGGCCGGATCCGAAAATGCTCTCGACCGTCGTGGTCATCGACACCACATTGCCGTCCGGATCAACGACGACGAAATGGGTCGTGCCGCCGGGCTCATGGGTGACGTCGACGCCTGTCCGGGGCGCCCCCTTGGGGTAGCCGAAGGCCGGTGCCGGCCCGGCGACCTGGCCGATCAGCCTGGCGCGTTCGGCGACATAGGCCGGGTCGAGCAGACCATCGACGGGCACCTTTACGAAGGCCGGATCGCCGACATAACGGTCGCGGTCGGCGTACATCACCCGTTCGGCCTCTGCCAGCAGAGTCCAGGCGACCGGATCGGTCGGCCCCCGACTGCCGATATCGGTATGCTCCAGCATCATCAGGGCCTGGATCACCACCAGACCGCTCGAGGACGGGTTGGGCACGCAGACGGTATAGACCTTCCAGGGCCTGCAAAGGGCGGTGCCCGAGCGCGGGCGGTAGGCCTTCATGTCCGACAGGCTGATCGTGCCCGGCAGGGCCCCTTCATGCACCTTGTCGACGATGGCCTGGGCGATCGGGCCCTCATAAAGGGCGCTGGGCCCCTCGGCCGCCAGCCGCTTCAGGGTGGCGGCATAGGCCGGGTTCCGCAGGGTGTCGCCAGCTTGATAGAGAGTGCCGTCCGGCTTGGTGAAATAGGCCTTCACATCGGCGGCGCTGTTCTGTGGGACCCGGGGGCTGTTGATCATGCCCGCCAGGCGCGGACTGACCACGAAGCCGTCGCTGGCCAGGGTTTCGGCGTCGCGGAACAGGGTGCTCCAGCCCGCCCGGCCGTGCTCTTTCTGGACCTGGGCCAGCATCGCCACGGCGCCCGGAACGCCGGTCGAGCGACCCGACAGCAGGGCCGTCACGAAGGGCAGGGGCTTGCCGTCCGGGCCGAGGAACATGTCGGGGCCGGCACCGCCGGGGGCCTTCTCCCGACCGTCATAGGCCATCACCTTGCCGGTGCGGGCGTCGTAATAGGTCATGAAGGCGCCGCCGCCGAGGCCCGAGCTCTGCGGCTCCACGAGGCTCAGCACCGCCTGGATGGCCACGGCCGCATCGGCCGCCGAGCCACCCTCGCGCAACACCCGCAGACCGGCTTCCACGGCCAGCGGATTGGCCGCCGCCACGAAGCCGCGGGGCGCGGTCGCCGGCGTCGCAGCCGGTGCCACGACCGGGGTCGGTGCGGCCAGGGCGGCTGGCGGCGCGGTCTGGGCGCAGGCCGACAGCCACAGGGGCGAGAGCAGGGAGATCAGGGCCAGGCGACGCATGCGTACCAATTCCGTTCGACCAGGACCGGGGCGCGTACCCCCCGGCAGGGACCGACCATGGACAACAAACCGGCACGGCTGTCACCTCTCTAAGGCCAGGCACCCTGCAAAACAGCCGCCCCCGCCCGGTTCCGGGCGACCCGTGCCCGCGACCTCGGCGAAGCGTGCCAAAACTCTTCACCCGATCTCGAAAACGGCGCTTGCGCCCCGCAATTGAACGGGCTATCTCCCCCGCCTCGCCGAAAGGCAATGCGCGCCCGTAGCTCAGCTGGATAGAGCATCAGACTACGAATCTGAGGGTCGGACGTTCGAATCGTTCCGGGCGCGCCATACACTTCAATGACTTATCGGTTTTCCCGAGGTGCACGGCCGAGGCTGTGGTGCTGCTGTGGTGCCGCCTGCATCGATTTGGTGCTCGCTGAAGCGTTCTGATCTCCAGTGCTTGGTGCTGAAGCATCTCCCGTTGCCCGACTTTTTCGGCGGCAGGGGGTACGGGGGAGAGGGTTGCGAGCGGCCGCTACGATACCCGGCTTCGTAAATCTGACCCCAAAACGATCCGCGTTCGGGACCGCCGCGTTCTGCGACGGTCCCTTGGCGATGTTATGCCGCCAGCAAGGCGCGAGCCTTGGCGGTGTGGGGGGCGATGCGGCCTTCAAGCCATGCGACCAGATCCGCCCGCCGGTACCGGACCACGTTGCGGGACAGCGCTACGAACTGCGGGCCGCCGCCCTTCCGGCGATAGCCTTCAAGCGTCCTGGGCGAGATCCCGAGCAGTTGCCCGGCTTCCTGCGTGGTCAGAAGGCCGTCGCCGGTCTTCGAGTCGAGAAGTCGGCCAGCAGCAGGGCGCGCGGGTGAGCGGGGCTGCAGTGGCTGAACGTTGCCTGCGAGCGTGAAGTAGCCAGCGGGCAGCGAGGAGTAGATCAAGCCGCGCCTCCCTCGGCTTGGCGCTTGGTGGCCTTCGGGCGCTTGATCAGGTGGAGGTTGTCCAGGCGCAGGTTCAGGACGTTGCCGTCCCGATAGCGGACAACGTCGCCCTTCTGTGCGCCGACGATGCCACGGGCGAGCGTGTCCATTTGGCCGGTGCGGGCCGGGTTATAGTGACAGACATATTCGTAGAGCCGCGCGCCATCCATGCACATGAAGAGGGTTCGGATGTTGTTGGCGGCGATGAAGGCCGCGCCCGCCTTGCAGAGGGTCGCGAACTGGCCGGGGCGGTTGCTGAGGGGGATGCGGGTCGTCTTGTTCAGGTCGGTCATGTTTCGGAAGGGTCCAGACACACGAAAGGCCCGCCGGGTGTCCGACGGGCCTTTTCGAGATTGATGAGGAAGATGAGGTTCGGGGTGCGCGGGGCGCGGTGGTTCAGGGCTTCATGAAGTCGCGACTAGGCGGACCTTCGGAAACCCAAGCGGGGCAGGCGTTTCACGGCTTCACGGTCTTAAAGAAGAGCCTGAGACGTGAAATCACCTGTGGAGCGAGGCTGACGCCCTCGTTCCACCCCGCCAGCACGGCCACAACGACGTCAAATGTCGTCATGGGCGGGGCCTTCGTGGTCGTCTTCGGACTCGCTGGCAGCCTTGAGCAGGCTGTCGGCTTCCCGTTTGGGCAGGATGCCTCTGGCGTCCGCCATCTTGAACCGACCGGAGATCCAGCCAGCCGATGGGGCAGACTCGGGGTTTGGCCAGAGGTGCGACGGCAGGGCACGCCCGGCGGCTTCGCGGGTGGAGAAGCGGCCACTGCGGACGAGGACCGCCAGAGCGTTCAGCGTCTCGTCCTGTGGCGTCTCCGAGGTCCACTGTAGGCCGCCCTCGGTTTCCTTGAGCAGCACAGAGCGGTCCCCGATGCTGGCATCACGCCTGCCCCGGAACTTGGTCCACTCGATGTTGAACCGGGCCGAGCCGCTGGGATCGAGGGCGTCAGCCCCCGCGTCACGGGTTAGCCCGATGATGGCCTCGAAGGTCGTCGCCAGCATCGAGCTGCCCCGGAACGTCTTACCGTTCTTGCCCGAGTGGTGAACGACGATGACGCCGATCCTGGCCTGCTTGAGACGGGCCAGAAGACGGACGACGCGCTGGGTCTCGGCCGCGCCATTCTCGTCGTCGAGCGTGGCCAGGGTCGAGAGGTTGTCGAGGATCACCACCGCCGGGTCGTAGCTGCGGATCAGCGTCAGGATCGCGTCCTGTTGCTTCTCGTCCCCGAAGTCGGGGAAGGCCGTGTCGGGGTCTTGATGGTGCCGCGCGAGGATCTTCAAGTTCCCCCGAGCGGCGTCCATGTCGATCCCCTCGATGGCCCCCGAGAGCGATCTGAGGCGTCCCTGCAGGTCATCAAGGGGCATTTCGCCGTCGATGATCAGCACGCGGGCGGGTGTCTCAGCTCGCCAGCCCAGAAGGCCACCACCACCGGCTATGGCTAGGGCGAGCGAGAGGGTCAGCATGGTCTTGCCCACACCGGGCGCGGCCCAGATGAGCGCTGACTCCTGTTCACGGAACCATGGGGACAGCAGGTGGCGTCGTTCTTTCATGTCGGCGTCGAGAAGGGCTCCGAGGGCGATGGTGCGGAGCGGGGTCTGTGTTTTGGGCATGGGTTCTCCTGCCGCCAGGAGGGGTCCTGGGGCTGACTAAAAAGCAGAGGTGAGCGGAGGTGGGATCGGCGATGAGGGCCGCATTGGGAGCGCTTGGGCTCCTATAGGAGGCTTTAATTCGACAGCCCCGTTTGGCGCGGGCCGTGGAACCCGGTGAGGGCGGTCTCGAAGGTGTTTGGTCTCCTATAGGGAGTGTTAATTGGACAGCCCGGTGCGTCACGGCCCAGCGGGGGCGGCTGCGTCCTCCAAGGGTGAGGGTTAATCCGCGTCGGAAGAGTACCCGGTCGCCGCCGGGGTGGGTGCATCCTCCAAGGGTGCGACTTTATTCGCCGACATCGCCGCCCGCCCCGACGTCCGCTTCCGACGCAGCGAGGGTTCAGCTACCTACCGGCTTGCCTTGGCGTCCTCGGTGGGGTGCTATCAGGCGTTGTTCGGGGAGCGCGTAATGAACCACCAGTCGTTGTCGGCCTTCATCTGGTCTGTCGCGGACCTGCTGCGGGGGGACTACAAGCAGTCGGACTACGGCAAGGTCATCCTGCCCTTCACCGTGCTGCGGCGGCTGGACTGCGTTCTGGAGGCCACCAAGCCTGCCGTGCTGGAGGAGCTGGCCAAGCGCGAGGCGGTGGGCGTCAATCCCGAGCCGTTCCTGCTGCGGGCCGCCAAGCAGAGCTTTTACAACACCGCCCGGCTCGACATGGGTCGTCTGGTCGGCGACCCCGACAACATCGCCGCCAACCTCTACGCCTACATCCAGGCCTTCTCGCCTGCCGTCCGCGACATCTTCGAGCGCTTCGAGTTCGTCGCCCAGGTGGACAAGCTGGCCAAGGCCGGGCTGCTCTATCAGGTCACCGAGAAGTTCGCCCAGATCGACCTGCATCCCGACACCGTGAACAACTTCGAGATGGGTCTGGCCTTCGAGAACCTGATCCGGAAGTTCGCCGAACTGTCCAACGAGACCGCCGGGGAGCACTTCACGCCCCGCGAGGTCATCAGACTGATGGTTTCGCTGCTGTTCATCGAGGACGACGACGCCCTGTCAAAGCCCGGCGTGGTCCGCACCATCTACGATCCCACCGCCGGGACGGGCGGGATGCTGTCGGTCGCCGAGGAGCGCCTGACCGAGCACAATCCGGGCGCGCGGCTGACCATGTTCGGCCAGGAGTTGAACCCGGAGTCCTACGCGATCTGCAAGGCCGACATGCTGATCAAGGGCCAGGATGTCACCAACATCGTCTTCGGCAACACCCTTTCCGAAGACGGCCATCCGGCGCGCAAGTTCGACTACATGCTGTCCAACCCGCCGTTTGGGGTGGAGTGGAAGAAGGTCGAGAAGGTCGTCCGGCAGGAGCACGAGCAGCAGGGCCACAACGGTCGCTTCGGGCCGGGCCTGCCGCGCGTCTCGGACGGCTCGCTGCTCTTCCTGCTGCACCTGCTGTCCAAGATGCGCCCGGCCGTCGATGGCGGCAGCCGGTTTGGCATCGTCCTAAACGGCTCGCCCCTGTTCACCGGCGGGGCGGGCAGCGGTGAAAGCGAGATCCGCCGCTACCTGCTGGAGAACGATCTGGTCGAGGCCATCGTCGGCCTGCCGACTGACATGTTCTACAACACCGGTATCGCCACCTATGTCTGGATCGTCTCCAACCGCAAACCGGCGGCGCGTCGGGGGCAACTGCAACTAATCGACGCCCGCGGCTTCTGGAAGAAGATGCGCAAGTCGCTGGGCTCCAAGCGCAAGGAGATGGGCGAAGACGACATCACGCTTGTCACCAAGCTGTTTGGTGACTTCGTTGAGGCCCAGGCCGCCACCCTGCTGGATGCGGCAGGCAAGGAGGTTGGCAAGGTGGTGGTGCGGGCTGGAGAGGCTGCGCCCGCTGCGCCCGAGGGCGGGAAGGTCAAGCTCGCGCCCTTGTCACGGATCTTCGCCAATGAGGCTTTCGGCTACCGCACGATCACCGTGGAGCGGCCGCTACTGGATGAGGCGGGCAAGCCGGTGGTCGGCCAGAAGGGCAAGGCTAAGGGCAAGCCCGCCGCCGATAGCGGGCGTCGCGACACCGAGAACGTGCCGCTCAGCGAGGCTGTCGAGGTCTACTTAGCGCGCGAGGTCCTGCCGCACGCTCCAGACGCTTGGATTGACGAGGACAAGACCAAGACCGGCTACGAGGTCCCGTTCAACCGCCACTTCTATGTGTTCGAACCACCGCGTGATCTCGCCGAGATCGACGCTGACTTGCTGCAAGTAACCGACCGGATTAAGGCGATGATCGAGGGGCTGGCTGCATGAGCTTTCCGGCTTACGATAGCTACAGGGACAGCGGGATCGAGTATTTGGGCGCGGTTCCAAGCCATTGGCCGATTGCCAAATTGAAGCACCTCGGGAGTTTTAACGCTGGAGCGGGTTTCCCGCATGACGCTCAGGGTGTTGAAGGCGAGATACTTCCCTTTCACAAAGTAAACGCGCTTGGTGAAGCAGATGCTCTTGGGTATCTCACAGAGAGCGAAAATACCGTGTCTTACGAGACGGCAGCCCGGTTGCGTGCTCATGTATTTCCGCCAGAGTCTGTCGTTTTCGCTAAGATTGGCGCGGCCCTGCTGTTGGGACGGATACGGCGGCTTCGGACACATGCCTGCCTCGATAACAATGTGATGGGCTTCACTCACGAACCGCCTCATCAGCCGCAGTTCTTGCGGTATCTGTTCAACCTCGTCCGGTTCGACCTCATAGCAAATCCCGGGACTGTTCCTTCGCTCAACGAAGGTCAAGTTGCGAATGTCCAAGTAGCTGTTCCGCCCGTTCGCGAGCAGCGCGCCATCGCCGCCTTTCTCGACCGGGAGACCGCCAAGATTGACGCACTGGTGGAGGCGCAGCGGCGGATGATCGAACTGCTCACGGAGCGCCTATCAAGCCTCGCTATGAGCGACGCAGTTGGCGATTGGGTACGTCTCGACACTGTCGTCGATGAGGTTGTTCGGCCAGTGGAGATTGTCCATGACGAAATCTACACCCGCATTGGGCTATACAATCGGGGTCGGGGTCTGTTTCACAAAGATCCAGTATTAGGAGCCGAGATCGGCGAGTCGAGTTTCTTCCGAATTGAAAGCGGTGATCTAATTCTCAGTGGTCAGTTTGCTTGGGAAGGAGCGGTCGCGCTAGCAGGAGACGATGAAACGGGGAAGGTTGTCTCTCACCGGTATCCGGTTCTGCGCGGGCGTGAGGGCGTCATGCGTACGGAGGCCGTTTTCGCTATCCTTGCATCCGATCTGGGAAACCACTTTCTGCGAGAAAACTCGCGAGGCGCGGCGGGCAGAAATCGACCACTACACCTGCGTTCGCTGCTCAAAGAAAAGGTGCCTCTTCTGCGCCAGAAGACGCAGGAGGCAATCGTCGAAGCTGTCAACGCCCGAACGGCGGCCACGAGGGAGCCAGTCAGGCTTCAAAATCTCCTGATGGAGCATCGCGCCGCCCTGATCTCCGCCGCCGTCACGGGCAAGATCGACGTGCGCGGCATTGTGTCCCCAGAAGTCCAGGCCGCTTGATGCCCATCTTCGAGATCCGCGACAGCCAACTGGTGGCGGTGGCCGAGACCTCGTTCTGGGTGGAGGGGCTGTATGAGCGCCGTGACATCCAGCAACTGCTGCTCAAGCACATCGAGGTGCTGGGCGAGCGCTTGTTGGTGATTGCCGAGGAGTTCGGCGACTGGCTGGACAGCTCGCGCCGCATCGACTTGCTTTGCCTGGACGGCGACGCCAACCTCGTGGTGGTCGAGCTGAAACGCACCGACGATGGCGGACATATGGAGCTGCAGGCCCTGCGCTATGCCGCCATGGTGTCGGCCATGACCTTCGATCAGTTGGTCGAAAGCCACGCCCGCTTCCTGAGCAAAGGTCAGCCGGACCTCGAAGCCGCCCGCGCGGCGATCCTCGACTTCCTCGGTTGGGACGAGGCCGCTGAAGAGCAGTTCTGCCGCGATACCCGGATAATTCTGGCCTCGGCCGACTTCAGCAAGGAAATGACGACCACCGTCCTGTGGTTGATCGACCGGGGCATCGACATCCGCTGCGTCCGGCTCAAGCCCTATCGCATGGCCAATGGTCCTGTGCTGCTCGACATCCAGCAACTGATCCCTCTACCGGAGACGGCCAGTTTCCAGACTCAGATCGGCATCAAGCGGCAGGCCGAGCGCCAGAACCGCACGGAACGCCATGAACTGCGGTTGAAGTTCTGGGAGGGCCTGCTAACGGCCGCCGGAGAGCGGACCCAGCTGTATGCCGGACGCAAGCCGGGGCAGGACCCGTGGATGTCTACAGGCATCGGGCGGAGCGGCTTCTCCCTGACCTTCTGGGCGCGTCAGGAGGACTCGCAGGCCGACTTGTGGATCTCACTGGGCAGCGGCAAGGACCGTCGGAGTAAGGCCGCGTTTTTCGCCCTGCTTGCCCAGCGCGAGGCCATCGAGGCTGACTTCGGCGGCGAACTGGAATGGCTGGAGCTTCCCGAGGTTCGCGGCTGCCGCGTTCGCTATGTGGTTCCGGGCGGTTACCGGTCGCCGGCGGATCAGTGGCCCGAGATCCACGCCAAGCTGACAGACGCCATGATCCGCCTCGATAGCGCTTTCCGCACTCGCATCGCACGGCTTGAGTTCTGAACGAGGGTGGCATGAGCCTGCACAAGGAAGTCCGCTTCGAGGATGACGTCGTCGATCATCTGGCGGCCAATGGCTGGCTCCATGATCCTGCGGTGTCTGCACGTCACGACCGGGCGCGGGCGCTTCTGCCGGAAGATCTGGTGGCCTGGGTGCAGGACAGTCAGCCCGAGGCGTGGGAGGCCCTCAGCAAGACCCACGGTTCGGCCGCCGTCGCGGTGCTGATGGACCGGCTGCGCAGGTCGCTCGACGACCGGGGCGTGCTGGATGTGCTGCGCTCCGGGCTGGATCTGGTGGGGCTGCGGGGGCGGCTGTCTTTGGCGCAGTTCAAGCCCGTCATGGGCATGAACCCCGAGATCACCCGGCGCTATCAGGCCAACCGCCTGCGCGTGGCGCGGCAGGTGCGATACTCGACCGCCAGCGAGAACAGCTTCGACCTGGTGCTCTATCTGAACGGGGTGCCGGTCGCGACGACGGAGCTGAAGACCGACTTCACCCAGGGCGTGAAGGACGCCATCGACCAGTACCGGTTCGACCGTGATCCAAGGCCCAAGGGGCTGAAGGCCGAGCCCTTGCTGAGCTTCCCCGGCGGGGCGCTGGTGCATTTTGCCGTCAGCACCAGCGAGGTGGAGATGACCACCCGGCTGGCGGGTAAGGCCACCCGCTTCCTTCCGTTCAACCGGGGCGACCACGGCGGCAAGGGCAACCCGCTCAACCCGGCAGGCTACAAGACGGCCTATCTCTGGGAAGAGGTCTGGCAGCGCGACAGCTGGCTGGAGATCCTAGGCCGCTACATGGTGACCCAGCGCGACACCAAGAAGCAGATCAGCAGTGTGATCTTCCCCCGCTATCACCAGCTCGACGCCACCCGGAAGCTGGCCGCCAAGGTGCTGGAGGAGGGGCCGGGCGGGCGCTTCCTGATCCAGCACTCTGCCGGGTCGGGCAAGACCAACTCCATCGCCTGGGCCGCGCACATCCTGTCGGAACTGCACGACGCCAAGGATGACAAGCTGTTCTCCAGTGTGATCGTGGTCTCGGACCGCAACGTCATCGACACCCAGCTTCAGGAAGCCCTTTTCGACTTCCAGCGCATCCAGGGGGTGGTGGCGACGATCAAAAACGACAGCGGTTCCAAGAGCGGGCAACTGGCCGAGGCGCTGGCGGCGGGCAAGAAGGTCATCGTCTGCACGATCCAGACCTTCCCGTTTGCCCTGCAGGCCGTGCGGGAACTGGCGGCGACCGAGGGCAAGGCCTTTGCCGTCATCGCCGACGAGGCCCACTCCAGCCAGAGCGGGGAGGCGGCCGCCAAACTCAAGCAGATGCTCTCGGCCGAGGAAGCCGCTGAGCTGTTGGACGGCGGCGAGGTCAGCAACGAAGACCTCCTCGCTGCCCAGATGGCAGGCCGTGTCGCCGAGAAGGGCATCACCTACGTCGCCTTCACCGCCACGCCCAAGGGCAAGACGATGGAGCTTTTCGGGCGGCCGCCGAACCCCGACCAGCCCGTGGGCGAGGGTAACCTGCCGGGGCCGTTCCACGTCTATTCGATGCGTCAGGCCATCGAGGAGGGTTTCATCCTCGACGTGTTGCGCAACTACACGCCCTACAAGCTCGCCTATCGGCTCGCCCACGAAGGCCACGACCTCGACGAGAAGGAGGTCGAGCAAAGCAAGGCCAAGAAAGAGATCATGCGCTGGGTGCGCCTGCATCCGCACAACATCAGCCAGAAGGTCCAGATCGTCGTCGAACACTACCGCGAGAACGTGCAGCCGCTGCTGGACGGCAAGGCCAAGGCCATGGTGGTGCTGGGCAGCCGCGCCGAGGCCGTTCGCTGGCAAGTGGCGGTTCGCCGCTACATTGACGAGCAGGGCTACAAGCTGGGCGCGCTGGTGGCGTTCTCCGGCGACGTGAACGACGCCGACCTGGGTGAGGTGAGCGAGACCAGCCCGGCGCTGAACCCCGGCCTGAACGGCCGTGACATCCGCGACGCCTTCAAGGCCGAGAGCTTCCATCTGCTGCTGGTGGCCAACAAGTTCCAGACCGGCTTCGACCAGCCCCTGCTGTGCGGCATGTACGTGGACCGGCGGCTGGCGGGCATCCAGGCCGTGCAGACCCTCTCGCGCTTGAACCGCGCGCATCCGGGCAAGGACACCACCTACGTCCTCGATTTCGTCAACAGCTCCGACGAGATCCTGGCGGCGTTCCACACTTACTATGAGACGGCCGAGCTGGAGGCCGCGACCGACCCGAACCTGATCTACAACCTTCGCGCCAAGCTCGACAGCAGCGGCCACTACGACGACTTCGAGGTCGAGCGGGTGGTGAAGGTCGAGTTGAACCCGATGGCCCGCCAGGGCGACCTGATCGCCGCCATCGAGCCGGTAGCCAACCGTATTGTGCACGCCTTCAACTCCGCCAAGCGGGCCTGGGCCGTCGCCACTGCTCAGGAGGACGAACAGGCGGCCGCCGACGCCAAGGATCACATGGACGCCCTGACGCTCTTCAAGGGCGACATGGCCACGTTCCAGCGGCTCTACAGCTTCCTCAGCCAGATCCTCGACTACGGGAACACCGACATCGAGAAGCGGGCGATCTTCTTCCGGCGGCTCTTGCCGTTGCTGGAGTTCGGCCGCGACCGCGAGGGGATCGACCTGTCGGGCGTGAAGCTGACGCATCACAGCCTGAAAGCCGAGGCCAAGCGCAACCTGCTCTACGGCGAGGGCGAAGCGCCCAAGCTCACCGGCATGTCCGACGTCGGGTCAGGGGCGCTGCAGGACAAGGAGAAGGCGCTGCTTGACGAGATCATCGCCCGCGTGAACGACCTGTTCGAAGGTCAGCTCACGGACGATGACCAGTTGCACTACGTCAACGGCTTCCTGAAGAGCCACATGCTGGCCTCGGAGGAGCTGCAGGTGCAGGCCATGGCCAACACCAAGGCGCAGTTCGACAACTCCCCGACGCTGCAGAAGGAGTTCCTCGACGCGGTCATGGACAGCGACACGGCCTTCGACACGATGAGCCGTCAGGTGCTGGCCTCCGAGCGCCTGCGCACAGAGCTGCTCAAGGTGCTGCTCGGGCCGGGGGATCTCTACGGCGCGCTTCGGCGCAAGGCGGGGGCCAACGACGCGGAGACCTAGGCGCTTTCCGCCTCGCCTCGTAGCGGTACGATCTCAGCGGACCTGGGCTTCTTCTTCATTGCGTCGCGGATGGCCTTCCGGTTCTGGTCCTGCAACTCACGCAGGCGGGCCGTTTCGGCAGCGTGGACATACTTCATCGACGTGGCGATGTCGGCATGGCCCGCCGTGTTGCGGATGTCGATGGCGCTCGCGCCGCTCTCGGCCAGCCTCGTCAGGAAGGTGTGCCTGAACGAGTGCAGGACACCTCGGGTCAGGTTCGCCTCGGCCTTCACGCGCGCCCAGGGCTTCTGCAGGCTCTCCTTCGGGCCTGTGCCCTTGATGTTGGGGAACACCCAGCGCGGCGACAGGAAGGGCGCAGATGCGCGCCAATCACGGATGATGGCGACCGTTTCGCTGTCGAGCGCATAGGTGTGAGACTTGCCGCCCTTCATGCGCTGAGCAGGCAGCCGCCACGTCGGTGCGCTGTCATCCAGGTCGAACTCGGACCATTCCGCACTGAGGACTTCACGGTGGCGCGCGCCGGTGACCATCATCAGCGTGAGCGCAGTTCGCGCCCAGCCTTCGCGCTCGTTCTCAATCGCTGCAGCAATGCGGCCGAGTTCGTCGTCCGTGAAGGCAACATCGCGGGTGGCCTCGCGGTGCTTGCGCATGCCCGCCGCCGGGTTGTCCGGGCGCAGTTCGTTCTCGACGGCGAAGTTAAACATTACCGACAGCAGGGCGACCACGCGGTTGGCGGTGGTGTGCTTGATGCCCATGGCGGCGACCACAGCGTTGAGGTCCTTCCGGCCGACCTCGGCAACCTTCATCCCGCCCAGGATCGGCTTGGCGTGGGTTTTCCAGTTGCGGACATACTCGGCGATGGTGCGCTCGCGGTTCTTGATCTTCAGTCGCTCGCGTTCGTAGCGCTCCCAGAGGTCGTCCATGGTCGGCGCAGCGATCCAGTCCAGTCGGGCCTTGCGCGGATCTGCACCACCGCCGACGGCTAGGAAGTGGGCATTGGCGGCTCTGCGCGCCTGATCAGGGGTGAGTTCGCTCACCTTGCCGAGCGTCAGCACCGGGCGGCTGCCGTCAGGGCGGCGATACTGGAAGCGGTAGACCATCTCTCCGGCCTTGGTGACGCGGATGTGGAAGCCCCGAAGATCAGAGTCCCGGACATCGAAGTCCTGGCCGTTCGGCTTGATCGCGGTGACGGTCCGCGCCGTCAGTTTCGCCGTATAGCTGCCTGCCATCTGCCGTCCCCGCCCGATTGCTGTGGTGCTGCTGTGGTGCACTGTGGTGCCGTACCGCTGCGTATCTAGGCGCGAGGGCTTTCCGGATCAAGAGTGGAAAAGCGATAAAAAACGGGGCTTTGTGCGCATAATGCGGGGCCTGCCGTATCGCTGCGGATCTTCGTTGGCAGACTACGAATCTGAGGGTCGGACGTTCGAATCGTTCCGGGCGCGCCATTTTCTCCAGACACCATCAAACAAGCGCCCGGCCTCGGGTTTCTGCAGGGCTACGGCGTCGGCGCGTCTGGTGATCCGGGTTCCGGGATGGGGCGATCCCTTGTGGGGCGGGCCTGGCTGGCCACGCCCCGCTGGCGATTTCAGGCCGTCATGGCGACCCTGACCTGGTCGACCTCGTTGGCCGAGCCCAGCACCACCGGCACCCGCTGGTGCAGCTTGACCGGCTGCAGGTCGAGGATCGGGTCCAGGCCCGTGGTCGACTTGCCGCCGGCGCGCTCGACGATCAGCGACATCGGGTTGGCCTCGTACATCAGGCGCAGCTTGCCG
>Ga0187842_1000168_pt1 | contig 35092 bp, 32 predicted proteins | sample SpaLakP09_SKY_41_FD_134514 | JGI IMG/M metagenome (GOLD analysis project Ga0187842, IMG submission 134514) | Oligotrophic lake water microbial communities from Sparkling Lake, Wisconsin, USA - SP09_SKY_41 | ecosystem: Environmental > Aquatic > Freshwater > Lake | place: USA: Sparkling Lake... | reverse complement strand
GCTGTGGCCCAGGGTGTCATTGATGATCTTGAAGCGGTCCAGGTCGATCAGCAGCAGGCCGACCTCATGGCCCATGCGACGCGCCTGTTCGATCGCGCGCTCGGTGCGCCAGATCAGCTGGCGGCGGTTCGGCAGGCCGGTCAGCGCGTCGAAGTTGGCCAGCTGACGGATCTTGTCCTCGGCCATGCGGCGGTCCGTCACGTCCTGGACGATGCCGGTGTAGCCGCTGGCGTTGCCCTGCTCGTTGAACTCGGGCTCGGCCTCGATGTGGATGATGCGCAAGCGGCCGTCCAGCAGGGTCACGGCCAGGTCGGTGACGAGCACCGAGTTGTGCGCGATCACGTCACGCAGCAGGCGCAGGAACAGCACGCGGTCGTCACGGCCGACCATGCGCATCACGCCGATGAAGTCCAGCGAGTCGCCGGGCCCATGGCCGAACACGCGCACCGCCTCGGTCGCCATCTGGAAGCCGGCCGTGCTGGAGCGCCGCCATTCAAAGCTGCCCATGCGGGCCAGGTCTTGCGCGCGAGCCAGCCGCGCCTTGCTGCGCTCCAGCTCGATGCGGGTGCGCGAAGAGCGCAGCAGATAGCGCAGGCGCCCGGCCAGCAGGCTCCACTGATTTGACTTGACGAAGAAGTCGGTGGCGCCCACCTGGTAGGCGCGGTTGATCGAGGTGTCGTCGTCCAGGCCGGTCAGCATCAGCACCGGGATCGACTCGAAGCCGGGCATGTCGCGCAGGCGCATGCAGGTCTGGAAGCCATCGGGCTCGGGCATCATCGCGTCGAGCACGATGATGTCGGGCGACCATTCGCTGATCATCGTCAGCGCCTGTTCGCCACTGGACGCTTCGGTGATGTGGAAGCCGCGCTCGCGCAGGGCGATCGCCGTCAACAGCAGGTTCACCTCGTCATCGTCGACGAGCAGTACCCGGGGCTGTTCTGTGCCTTCCTCATCCATATCGTCACGTGCACTCATTGGGATTCCGACAAAAGGGCCTGCAGTGCAAGGCGCACATGTTCCACATCCGACTGCATGCCGTCCAGCAGCGCTTCCAGGCCCTCGACCTGACCGTCACGCGCAAGCTGCTCTATTTCAGCACAGCGCCTGGACAAATCCAGGGCGCCGATGCTCGCCGAGGACGACTTTAATGTATGAGCGACGTGACGTATGGCCGCTAAATTGGGTACTTCGGTGCGGGCGGCCTGCAAATCGGGCATCAGCCGGTCCAGCGAGCCGAGAAAAGCCGTGGCCACCCGGGCCAGCAGGCGGTTGTTGCCGTTGGGGTCGAGCTCGCGCAGGCGGTCCAGCGCATGAGCGTCCAGGGTGATGGAGCTGGCAGTCGGGGCATGGGGTGCGTTCATGGCAAACAATCCATCACTCAGGGTACTTGATTCCTTGGCCGCTGCGTCGGCGCCGGTGCTGGAGTCAGGGGCAAGCAGGCAACGTGCCAGCAATTCTTGCAGTTGACGCTGACGAAAGGGCTTGGACAGATAGTCATCAAAACCCAGGCCGCGCAGCCGAGTCTCGTCGCCGCCCAGGGCATTGGCGGTCACCGCGGCCACCTTGGTCTCGGGCGGGGTACGAAAGGGGAAACGCGTGCTGGGCCCGCGCCTGAACCAGCCCAGCGCCTCGATGCCGTCCATGCCTGGCATTTGTATGTCCATCATCACCAGATCGAATTCTTGCTCGCACAAGGCCTTCAAGCCGCTCAGCGCGTCCGAACTCAGTTCCACCTGACAACCGAGTTGAGTGAGCATCTGGCTGATGACTTCCTGATTGACCGGATTGTCCTCGATTACCAGGACGCGGAAATTCAGATTTCCCCTCAGCTGGGTGATGGTTGTCGCGGGTGGTTGCTGGCCCATCAGGGCCAGCCGCAGCTCCTCGCGACGCAGGGGTTTGCCCAGCACGCGGTGGTAGCCGGCGGCCAGCGCTCGTTGCTGCAACATGCCATCGGCCTGGGTGGACAACAGCAGCCAGCGAGTGTTGCCGAGCAGGCCTTGCGCGCGGACGGCCTGCATGAAGTCCAGGCTCTTGAAGTCAGAGGGGCCCAAATCAAGCAGGGCGAGCTCGAAGAGACGCTCCCCGTCCTACATCAAGCGCAGGGCGACCTCGGCGTCTGCGACCAGGCTGACCTGATAGCCCCATTGCTCCAGCTGCGCCTTCAGGATCTGGCCGCTGTTGTCATGCGCATGGACGATCAGGACCTCGCCGCCAGCGCTCAGACGGGGTGGTTGCGTCGGCATCTTCGCCCGGGGCGCCGGTGACTGCACGACCAGACTGAACACGAACTGCGAGCCTTGGCCAGGGCGGCTGTGCACCGAAATCTGCCCACCCATCAGCTCGACCAACTGACGCGAGATGGCCAGGCCCAGGCCGGTGCCACCGTAGCGCCGCGACAGACTGCCATTGGCCTGGGTGAAGGCGGTGAACAAGCGGGGCTGCACGTCCGGGGCAATGCCGATGCCGGTGTCTATGACCTGGAACTCCAGCATCCAGCGGCCGGACTCGCCCTCGAAGCCATCCAGCTGTATCAGCACCTCGCCGCAGTCGGTGAACTTGATCGCATTGGCAATCAGGTTGATCAGTACCTGGCGCAGGCGCAGCGCGTCTCCATGCACCAGCTCGGGCAGGCCTCGGCGCTCGCGGAAGTTCAGCTCCAGGCCCTTTTCGTAGGCGCGCGGGGCCAGCATCTCCAGGGTGTCCTCGACCACGGCGCGCAGCTCGAAGTCGGCATGTTCCAGCTCCAGCTTGCCGGCCTCGACGCGTGACAGATCCAGGATGTCATTGATGATGCGCAGCAAGGTCTCGCCCGAACGGTGCACCGCCTTGGCGTAGCGCGACTGCTGGGCGCTCAGGGCCGTGCCGATCAGCAACTCGCTCATGCCCAGGATGCCGTTCATGGGTGTGCGGATCTCGTGGCTCATATTGGCCATGAACTCGCTCTTGGCCAGGCTGGCGGCTTCGGCCAGGTCCCGGGCGCGCTTGAGTTCACGCTGGCGTTCATGGGCCTCGGTGACGTCGCCAACCATGCCATAGATGCGCGACTGGCCCTGGGCCCCATGGGGCTGCATGCGGGTGCGCAGCCGCATCCAGCGCTGGCCCTTGGCCGGATGCACGATGCGGACGATGATGTCGACCGGCTTGTGCTGCGCGTCTGCGCTCTGCTGCGCAAGCCGCTGGTCGTAGCGCTTCAGGTCGTCTGGGTGCACGCGGCTGCGGATGATGGCCGGCCCGAGGCGCAGCTCCGAGGCCTGCAGACCCAGGATGTCCAGCAGCAGCGGCGAGCTGAAATACAACGTGTCCCAGGCCGGATTCGTGACGAACAGGCTTTCGCACATCGCCTCGGTGACCTCGCGAAAACGGGTATCGCTCTCTTGCAGTGCGCGCTCCAGCTGGCGGCGTTGCGTCACGTCGACCAGGCTTACCAGGCCCAATGTGATCCGCGGATCGGCCAGGCACAGGGCCTGGCGCTGCAGCTGCAGCCAGCGCTCGGCCCGGTCCTGGTCAAGTCGCAACTCTTCAGGTGCAGCAGCCTGGTCGCTCCAGTCCTGCAGCAGCTGACGCGACCACCAGGCCGAGAGCATCGGTTCCAGCGGCGCCCTGGCCGCCCCGGCGCCCAGCAGTCGCTCGGCGGCAATGTTGAGGTGCAGCAGGTCGCCCTGGTCCAGATCGAAGACCAGCAGGGCGCCCGGCAACCCGTCCCACAGCACCTTCATGCCATGCAACACGTCGGACAGCTCGGCGCGTGCCGCAGGCTCCGCACGCGCCATCGCCGGCCTCGGGCGCAAGGGACCATGCTGCAGCTGATTACGGGCAAACATCAGGCGGTAGGCATCAATGATTGGTTTCATCCCTGTCTTCTTGTAATTTGCTCTGCCGCCCCTGGGGTGTTGGCAGTCTCCCGTCTCTCGGGTCTCATCGTCTGTACCGGCCCAAACTTGACCACCGATTGGCGGTGACCGGACTCGCCAGCTTGCAAAGATGCCGGCTGCGTGGCACAGGTCACATGATTTACGTCCTTACAATGCGCCGCATGGTGGATCGTGTGAGTGAACGGCGTGAGGGCGGTAGCCGCCGCCCCTGGTGGGGGGCAGGGCTGCTGCTGGCCCTGCTGGCGACAGTGCTGTTGGCCTTGGGCCTGCGGGACGGCGTGACCGCGATCTACGCCGTGAGCGCGCCGCCCTGGATGCTGGTGCTGCCACTGGGCCTGATGTGCGGCGTATTGCTGCTGCTGTGCGCCGCGCTGGGTTGGCATATGGGTGTGCGCATGACGCGCCAGCGCCTGCAGGAGCCTTTGCGCGAGGCCCGCGTGCAGCTGCAGAGCCTGTCGCAGCTGCAGCCGGACTGGCAATGGCAGACCGACGCCGAGCACCACCTGGTGCGATGGCAGGCGCCGCAGGGCGTGCCAGCGTCGAGTTGGATCGGTGCGGCTGCCACACAGACCCTCTGGGAGCGCTTCGTGCTGGCGGGGCCGGATCTTGAGCCGACGGCTCCGGCCAGTCGCCTGCAGCTGCGCCTGGATGAGCGCGTGCCGCTGCAGGATGTGGTCGTGCAGGCGTATGTGGAGCAGGGCGCGGCGGCGCAGTTCTCTGGCAGCTGGCGCTTGCGCGGGCTGCCGTGTTTCGATGCCACTGGCCGTTTCAGCGGCTATCTGGGCACCGCCCATGCGCTGACGCCTGGCCTGGCAGCGGCGCAGGTCGCTGCCGATCAGCGCCAATGGCTGCAGGCTTTGCCGGGGCCGGCGATGCTGCTGCTGGAGAGGAAGACCGGTGCGCTTGAATTGCTGAACGTGAACAGCGCCGCGGCCACCCTGCTGGGCCGCCGCGCCGACGAACTGCCCGGTCTGAGCTGGACGCAGTGCCGGGAGTTGCTGCCGGGTCAGGTGCGCGAGGCGCTGGCCGCCGTGTCCGATGGCGAGCCGGCGCCCTGCGGCGCCTGGGTGCTGAGCCGAACGCCGCTGTCGCAGGACAGCGAGGGCCGGCAACTGCTGGTCTCGCTGTGGCCGCAAGCAGCCGCGACCGCCACGCCCTCAGGCGAGCAGCAGCCGCAGACGCTCAGTGATCACGAGTCCTTCAGCTATACCGTGTCGCACGATCTGCGCGCGCCGATACGGGTCGTCGAGGGCTTCACCCGAATCCTGAAAGAGGACTATGGCCGACTGCTGGACCGCATCGGCAATGACCACCTGGATCGGGTGATGGGGGCGGCCGCGCGCATGAACAGCATGATTGACGCGTTGCTGGCCCTGGCCCAGCTGTCGACCCAGCCCCTGGCGCGGCAGCCGGTCAACCTGAGCCAGCTGGCGCGCTACATCTTCGACGATCTGCAGCGCAATGCGCCGGAGCGCAGGGTCGAGGTGCAGGTCGCGCCGGACATGCTGGTCCATGGCGATCCGACCCTGCTGCGCGTGGCCCTGGAGAATCTGCTCGGCAACGCCTGGAAGTATAGCGCCAAGTGCGATCTCTCCCGCATCAGCTTCGAGCATGGGATGCATGACGGGCGTCAGGTCTATCTGGTGCGCGACAACGGCGCCGGCTTCGACATGCGCTTTGCCGATCGCCTGTTCGGCGTGTTCCAGCGCCTGCACAGCGCCAGTGACTTCCAGGGCACCGGCGTCGGTCTGGCCTCGGTGCGGCGCATCATCCGCCGCCATGGCGGCGATATCTGGGCGGAGTCGGAGGTGGGGCGGGGCGCGAGCTTCTACTTCACCTTGCCGATGCGCTGAGGGTTGTGGCCCTGGATTGCATCCGGGCTACCCAGCATCCGTAGCCCGGATGCAATCCGGGATTCTCAGCGCACCGCGCCCGGCAAAGCCAGCAACTCAACCGCTTCGACCAGGCGCAGCGCCTGCTGCTCCAGCGAGCCACCATCCCCCATCTGCTGCAGACGGGCCAGGGCCTCGCTGCGCGACAGTGAATAGCGGTGCATCAGCACGCCCACCGCCACCGACACGGCATGCAGCGTCTCGTCGGCCACGACCGGCGCCGCAGCCGAGGGCTCGCTGGTCGCGCGCGGTGGACGTTCGCGCGTTTGCGCGAACGCGGCCTCGACGGCCGGCACTATCTGGTGGATGTCCAGCGGCTTGACCAGGTAGGCGACCGCGCCCAAGGCCTTGACCTGGGTGACAGTGTCGTCGTCAGCGAAGGCGGACAGGAACATGAAGGGGATCTGCAGATACTCGCGCAGGTAGGCGGCAACGTCGAAGCCGCTCATGCCTTCCATGCGGATGTCCAGCAGTGCCAACTCGGGGCGGTGCTCGCGCGCCAGCAGGATGGCGTCGTCGCCGTTGTCGGCGTCTATCACCTCATAGCCGGCCTGCGCCAGGCCATGCGTCAGCGTGGCCAGCACCAGCCGGTCATCATCAACGACGAGAATCTTCCCTTTGTTGCTCACGTGCCATGTTCTCCGGCGCTGCGGTCCGAGGTCCGGGTCTGAACCATTGGCCAGGGCGGATTGTCTCTCAAACAGGCCAATCGGCTCACAGCGGCTCCAATAGAGTCACGCCAGGCGGTTTCAGTTCCACGCTGCACAACACCTCGTTGCCCCGTTGCTCCATGGCGAACTTGGCGCTGCGTCGGGGCAGCAGGGCACGCACCAGGCCCAGTCCCGACACGCCGCCGTGCACCTTGGACAGCGCAAAACCCTCGGGCAGGTGGCCGCTGTTGCTGATCTGCACCAGCACCTGGCCTTCGCTGCAGACCAGCCGGCAGGAGACCTGGCCCTGGCCTGCATCCGGTCCTTCCACGCTGCTGTGCTTGATGGCATTGGTCAGCAACTCGTTCAGCGACAGCGCGATCGGAATTGACTCGGCCTCGGGCAGTGCCCATCGATGGACCTCGTGGCCTTCCACGCTGAAGGCGATGCTGCGCCCGAACATGCGTTGCACCGACCCGGTGATGGCCTCGACTACATTGCGCAGGCGCAGCGGCCCCGCGGCGCCGACCTGTAGACCATAGACCTGGGCGATGGCCTGCACCTGACCCACCGCCTCGGTGATCACCGCCCTGACTTCAGGCCGGCGCTGGGCGATCTGCTGCAGCAGGCCGGCAACGCCCTGCAGATTGTTCTTGATGCGATGGTGCACTTCCTTGACCAGCAGCTCGCGCTGGGCTATCGCTGCCTGCAGGCGTGCCTCCTCGGCGGCGCGCTGCTCGGTCACGTCGCTGGCTACCAGCAGCAACTGGTCCGGCCCGTTCTGCGCCACGCCCTCGGAGACATCGACCAGGGGCAGGTAGCGGGCGTCCCAGACGCGAGGCTGGCCGTCCACGCTGAGTCGGTACTCGCGCTGCGTGACCTCGCTGACATGCAGGGCGGTGCGCATATCGGCGGCGATCTGCTCGCCAGAGACACCACCGAACATCTGCTCCGGCGTCAGCCCAAGCACCTGCTCCGCCGGGCGACCGGCCAACGCTGCGGCGACCTGGTTCAAGCGCTCGACGCGCAGGCTGCTGGCGTCATGCAGGCTGATGGCGAGCGGTGCGGTCTCGATGATGCGTTGCAGCGAGGCCTGGGCCTGCAGGGTCAACGCCTCTGCCTGGCGGCGGCGTTCGATGTCCAGCAGCGCATAGGTCAGCTGGCGGCCGCTGGCCTCCAGTCCGGTCACCACGGCGTTGCCGACGACCCAGAACTCGCGCCCGTCGCGGCCTCTGAGCCGGCATTCAAAGGTTTCGGCCTGACCCTCGGTCAGTTCGTCCAGGTAGTGGGTCTGACGCAGCGGATGGTCGGGGTCGGGTGTTGCCACGCAGCTCATCGGCTGGCCGACAAACTCGGCCAGATCGCCACCGAACATGCGTCGCGCCGAGCGGTTCATCCACTCGATGCCGCCACGACCGACGGTGACGATGCCCACCAGTACCGAGTCCAGGATGGCACGGGTGCGTTCGGTCTGCAGCAGCAGCGACTGCTGAGCGCGCCAGCGCTCATCGACGCTGACATAGGAGGCGATCACGCCGCCGCTGGGGTCTCCCTCGTGCATCAGCCGCTTGCTGACCTGGACCCAGAAGCTGCTGCCGTCCTGGCGCTTGAGCCGGCGCTCGCCGCTCCAGCGGCCCTGCCGGCGCAGGCCCTCCTCCCGGCTGAGGGTCTGATGCCGGTAGTCTTCCGCACTCTCGAACAGGCGCGCGTGCTCGAGCCCGATCAGCTCATTGATGCGGTAGCCGCTGAGCATGGCCAGCGCGCCATTGGCCCGCTCGATGCGGCCGTGGCGCAGGATGGCAATGCCCACGTCCGACAGGCTGAACATCAGCTCTCGGTCATGCGCCAGCGCCTGCAGCTCGGCCTGCTGCACCTTCAGCCGCGTGATGTCGGTGACGACGGCGATCGCCTCTTCCTGGTCCTGCACCGGCGCGCTGGTGCCCAGCACGCGGCGCAGCGAAAGCGACAACCAGCGTTGGGTGCGCTCGGCACTGGCCGGCTGCACGAACTCGGCCTCGAACGTGGTGATCGCGTCCAGCGCCAGCAGGGCGGTGGTTATCTGCGGCAGTAGCTCGGGCTGGGCGGCAAACAGCTGGGCTACCTCGGTACCGGCCTGGGTGTGGGCCGGCAGGCTCAGCATCTGCTCGAAGCGCTGGTTGCAGCGCACCAGGTGGCGGCCGCGCAGATAGGCAATGCCGACGCTGGTGCTGTCGATGATGGTGGTCAGCTCATGCAGCAGCTGGGCGTTGCGGGCCTGGGCCTGCTGCTGCACGGTCACGTCCAGGGTCACGACCGAGGTGGTGCGCTGGCCCGAGGCCAGGCGGCCGGGCTCGACCCGGGTCAGCAGCCAGCGAAGGCCCAGCTCGGGATGGCGCACCGCGTAGCGCACCTCGACCTTGTCGCCTTTTTCAGCGCCTGCTGCAGGCGTTCGAATTCGGGCAGCGAGCCGGGCTCGACGATGTCGCGGCCCACGCCTTGCAGGCTGGCCAGGCTGTGCGATGTGGCGCCACCGGTGGCGACCGTACTGCTGCGCGGGCGCAGCCAGCCGGCATCCTGCTGGAAGGTCGCCAGGCCGACGCCCGCGGTGTCCATCAGCGCATCGATCTGCTGGTGAGCGAGGTCGCGCTCCTCTTCGAGGCTGCGGTCCTCGATCACCGCCATATAGCGCCGATGGCCGGACTGGGTGGCATGGCAGCGCACCAGCGAGCGCAGCCAGCGCGTGCGGCCCTGCGGATCGAGCAGGGTGCACCGGGTCTCGACCTGGCGGGCACCGGGCTGCAGGTCGGCGCGCGGGCGGCCCTCGTGCCAGCCCAGCAGCTGCTGCAGCGCCGGTGGCGCCTCATGCAAGGTGGCCGGCAGCTCCAGCGACAGCGCGGCGAAATTGGCATTGCTGCGCAAGAGCAGGCCGGTCTCGTCGAACAAGGCCATGCCCATGGGGCTGAGGTCCAGCCATTGCTCCAGCTCATGCAGCCAGCGTTCGGCATGCTCGCGAGCGGCATGTTCGGCCTGCCAATCGGCGGCGGGTTCGGCGGCTGCGGTGGTGCCTGTCGTGGCTGTGACTGAGGGGGCGGGCAATGTGCCGGCCGCTTCGCCGATGCGCACCTGCAACATCCAGCGCGCATCGTCCAGATGCCCGGCCTGCAGCCGCACCAGGGTCAGGGTGCCCAGCCGGCCATCGGGCAGTGCCAGCTGCGGTGCCGGCGGTGGCAGGCGCTTGGTGTTCAGCGCCGTGCTGGCCTTGGTCAGCCAGACCAGCAGGGCACTGCCGTTGCTGCAGCGCAGCGCTTCGGTGCCGCCCGGCTCGACGCCCAGCAACTGACGCGCGGCCGGGTTGAGCTCGCAGATCTGCAAGCGCCGGTCGAGCAGCAGCACCGGGTCGCTGAGCACGCCCAGGATGCCGCGCAAGGCGGTCATGTCCTGGGGAAGCAGGGAGAGCTGTGAGGGCATTGTCGGAAGGCTTGCTGGCGTGCCGGGCAGTGTACGCACCAGCCATGGGGTCGGTGGCCGGCCTTCGCACAGCGCCCGCGCGTCAATCGAGTTGCTTGGCCTTGCCCAATGCGCGCAGCACGGCGTGGTTGATCTCCTCGGCGCTGAGCATCAAGGTCTCGGCGGCGGCGCGGAAGTCGAACAGCGACTCGGCCTCGATCGCCCGTGCCAACTCCATATAGGGATGGTAGGGCCCGCTGTGCTTGGCCAGCGCCTGGCTGACGCGCTCGGGCACCGGCACGGTCTTCAGCAACTGGTCAAACGGTTGATGCAGCATGCGGTCCAGCAGGGAGAACATGCCGCAGATGAACATCTCGTCGCGTACCTCGGACTCGGCATTCGCCCCGGCCAGCTCTTCCATCAGCAGGCCGCGGCGCACGGCGGCAAACATCACCGGCCGCATATTCGCGTCCTTGCTGGCCGTGGTCAGCAGCAGGGCCAGCCAGCGCTTCAGCCGCGAATAGCCCAGCAGCATGATGGCATGCCTGAAGGAACTGACCTCCACCGTCAAGCCAAAGGCGGCCGAGTTCAGGTAGCGCATCAGCTTGAAGGCCAGCGAGGGATCGCGGCGCAAGGTGGCTTCCATCTTCTCGATCGGTTCGGCCGCGTCAACGCGCGCCATCAGCTCGATGATGACTTGCAGATCGGCCTGCACCTCGCGCTTGCCACCGGCGGGCAGGGCGCTGTCCTCCATCGGCCAGCCCAGCACCGCGACGGCGCCGCGGCGGAAGCTCGCCTCCATGTCTTCCAGCGTGTGCACGCCCGACTGCACGTGCTCGATGCTGCGCGTGACGCCGGCGGCCGGTGGGGTGTCACCGAGGCGGCGATCGTCCTCAAGATCGATGATCGAGTATTTGAAGCAGGGCAGCACATCGCGCGGCAGTTCGGACAGCGGCCGGCCCTTGATCAGCAGGGTGTTGCCATTCACGCGCAAGGACAGCAGCGCCTCGGCATGGGCCGGACTGCAGGCGATGAAGGCCGGCACCTCGATCATCAGATTGACGCTGGGCTTGGCCTCCATCAGATCGTGCAACAGGCTTTCGCTGACCACGTTCAACGACACCAGGCCACCCTCGGCCGGCCAGACCTCGTTCACCGCGGCCAGCAGTGGCGCGGCGGCGACACTCGCATCGGGCCGGATCGGAAACACCGTCAGACGCGTGGCCATGACCATGCGATTGCGGTCGATCATTGGCGAGTAGCCGAGAACGACCTGGTCCAGGATGGAGTGATTGCTGGTCATGTGGGGTGTTGCGGTCAACCGTTCAAATACTGGAACAGCGTCAGGCGCTGCACCATGGAATAGGCCTTGAGCGCGGCGTCATAGCCGGTCTGCTGGTTCTGGAAATCCGAGATTCCCTGCACCATGTCCAGATCTTCCGCGTTCGATTGCTCGGTCTGACTGTACAACTTCTGCGAAGCAAAACGCGACTCCGTGCCGTCCAATCCGTTCATCGCTTCGCCGAGTTCGCTGCGCACCGACAACATGCGGGCCAGCGAGGCGTCCAGGTCGCGAATGCCGTTGGTGACGGTCTGCGATACCTGGCCGGTGGAGCGACCCGGCGACTGCAGGTCGCTGATGGCGCTGTCCAGTGTGTTGAAGATCGACAAGCCCTCGGTCGACGGCACGATCTCGAAGCTGTCGCCGTCGGCCGGGGCACCCTGGATCGTGAACGCCATGCCGTCCACTGCTATCGATTGGCCGGGCTTGAACGGCCCTGCGGCGGCGGTAGGTGCACCGTCCTTGAGCACCGCGTAGGTGCTGGTGGCGCCAGAGCCGCTGAACTGTACGCTGTACACCGTGCCGGTGGTCAGCGCCAGTTGGCTGGGGTCCGTGACCGTGCCCGGGCCTATCCAGGCGGTCGTGCTGTTCGTGTTGCGGGTCTCGAAAATGCCGTTGCCGGTGGGGGCCTGCAGCCAGGCCGCAGCACCGTCGACGCTCAGGGGCATGTTTTCGTCCTGGCTGCCGCGGGTGGCGCCAGCCGTGCCCTTGTAGGCCACGCCGCCCGCGGTGTCCAGGAACGGCGGGCTGGCCGCACCCTGACCGCCGAACAGGTAGCCGCCGGTGCCGTCGGGCCGGTTGGCCACGGCCAACAGCGACTCGCGCAGGCCGACCAGGCGATTGGCCAGCACGGCGCGGTCGGTGTCCTTGTAGCTGCCGTTGCCGGCGGAGACCAGGGTCTCGCGGATCTGCTGCATCAGTTCGACCGCGTCGCCCATCGCCCCCTCGGAGACCTGCATCGCATTGCGGCTGGATTCCAGCGAGCGCTGGGTGGCGTCGATGCGGTTGATGTTGGCCAGCGCACGTTCGGCCTGGGCAGCGCCGGTTGGATCGTCGCTGGCGCGCTAGATGCGCTTGCCCGAGGTGAGGCGCTGCTGCGCCTCCTGGAGTTCGTTCTGCCGGCCCTGCAGACTGCTGACGCCGGAGGCGAAGGAATTGTTGGTGCTGACGCGCATGGTGCTTGACTCCGAAGGGGTTTACCTGCCGGCCACTTGGAGCAGGGTGTCGAACACGGACTGGGCCACTTGCAGCACCTTGGCCGCGGCCTGGTAGCTCTGCTGGAACTGCATCAGCCGCGCCGCCTCCTCGTCGAGATTGACGCCGGCCTTGCTGCTGCGCTCCTGCTCGGCGGTGGCGGCCACGCTGCTCGAGATATTTGCCTTCGTCGCCGCACCCTGCACGCGCACGCCGATGTCCGACATCGCCGAGGCATAGGCATCGGTCAGCGTGGCACCGCCGGTGATGCTGCCGTCGGGCTGCAGCTGCTTGCCCACCATGGTCTTGTCGCGCAACGCCAGAAAGGCCAGCGCATTGCCATTGTTGGTGCCGGGCAGAGTGGTCTTGTCAACGGTGAAGCTGTCGCCCGTGCCGCCGCCCACCGGGCCCTTGGGCACGCCATTGAGCTTGAGCTGGAAGCCATTGAGCGTGATCGGTTGGCCGGGAACCCAGGTGCCGGTGCCGCTGTTGACGACGGCGCCGCTGACACGGTCAACGAAGTCGTAGCTGTAGTCGCCGGTGTCCGAAGTGAAGGTGATGTTGACCCGCACATCGGGCGTAACCGACGGGTCGGTGCTGGGCAGCACGGCCGACACCCCGGCGATGGTGCCGGTGCCCTTGTTGTTGGCGCCCACGGTGCCGGTCACCGGCGAGGCGGCGGCCAGGCCGCTGGGCTTGTCCATGATGCGCTGCATGTCGTTGGCGGCACGGGTCACCGGCTGCAGCAGAAAGCGATCGGTGGCGCCGGGCGGTACGGCGCCGAAGCTGATCTTGAAGCCATCGACGGTGTCGCCGTCAACCACCAGCTGCTTGTTGCCGTCGCTCAGCCGCGTCAGCTGGTAGCTGCCCGGCGTGCCGGCGGGGTCGGCGACCAGCTCGTAGCTGCTGGCCTTGAGCTGGTTGGCGTCGATCACGCTCAGACCGACGACCGAGGTGAAGGAGCCGCCGGGGTCGCGGGCGTTGCTCGCAGCCGCCAGTGCCAGCGGTGCGCCGACGCTGAACAGCGGCGCGCCCGGCGAGCCGGCGGCACTGGTCAGGTCCAGGCCCAGGGCCTGCTGCTTGTTGATCTCGCTGGCGAAAGACACGGCCAGCTGGCCGACCAGATTGCGCGCGGTCTGCAGGTCGACGTTCTGGTACTGCAGGATGCCGGCAATCGAGCCGCCGCCGAGCGTGTTCTCGTCGAGCATGCGCGCGCCATTGGCCTCGGTGATGCCGAGCTGTACGCGTGCCGGGTCGTACTCGTTTTGCAGCACCACCAGGTCTTGCGAGGAGCCGCCCAGCACCAGGCGCTGGCCGCCGCCGACGAAGACACCCATGGTGCCGTCGGTGGCGATCATGGTCGAGACCTGCACATACTGGCTCAGCTCGGACACCAGCTGGTCGCGCTGGTCCAGCAGGTCGTTGGGGGTGTGGCCGCCGCCCTGCACGGCGGCGATCTTGTTGTTGGCCTCGACGATCTGCTTGGCGATCTGGTTCACCGTGGCCACTGTCGTGCGCATGTCCATGGCCACGCCGTCCTGCAGCGCATCGAGCTGCTTGCCCGCATCGCTGAAGCGTGCCGCCGCCTCCTGAGCGCGTGCCAGGGCTGACTGGCGCGCCGACGGGTCGGCCGGATGGGTGCTGACGTCCACCATCGAGTTCAGCAACTGGCTGGCGGCATGGCCCAGACCCTCGGCGCCGGTGCCGAACACCTTCTCCAGCTGGCCGAGCTTGCTGCTGCGCGCGGCGTCCATCGACGAGACGGCGCGCGAGGTGGCGGCCTCCCGGGTCAGGAAGGCGTCGTGCGAGCGCGTCACCGTGGTCACGTCCACGCCCTTGCCGAAGAAGCCGGCGCCGGTGTACTGGCCGCTCGAGTTCGACAGCTCGACGCTCTGGCGCGAGTAGCCGGCCGTGTTGGCATTGGCGATGTTCTGACCGACGGTCTGCAGGGCCGCGTAGTTGGCGAACATCGCGCGCGTGCCCAGCGAGATCAGTGCGGAGGTGCCCATGGCGTGCCTTGTTCAGTGTGCCATCAGGCCACCATCTGGCGCTGCAGGCGCAAGGTGGTGTTGATGACCTTGGTGAGCTTGTCCGCGTAAGCGGGATCGGTGGCGTAGCCGGCTTTTTGCAGGCCGCGCGCGAAGCTCTCGGGGGTGGCCGAATTGGCCACCACATTCTTGTAGCGCTCGTTGCCGGTGAGCAGATTGGCGTAGTCGCGGAAGCCCTCTTCGGTGCTGGCGTAGGCGCGGAACTTGGCCATCACCTTCTGCGGCTTGCCGTCGATGTATTCGGTGGTCTGCACCTCGGCGACAGGCCCCTTCCAGTTGGCGCCGGCCTTGATGCCGAACAGATTGTTGGCGCTGCTGCCGTCCTTGTGGGTGATCTCGCGCTTGCCCCAGCCCGACTCATGCGCTGCCTGGGCAATCATGAAGCTGGCCGGAATGCCGGTCTGGGCTGCCACCGCCTTGGCTGCGCTGTCGTGCTGCTGGATGAATTGCGACACCTTGGCAGGCACATTCTTTTGCGCCAGGGCCGGCAGTGACGCCGGTGCTGCCGAGGTGCCGGCAGCCTTGGTGGCGGCGGGCTTGCCGGCATCCATCTGGCCCAACTGGCGCTCCAGGTGCTTGGCGATGGCGTCGGCCAGGCCGCCGCGCATGCCGCTGAGCTTGCTCGAGTACTGGGTGTCCAGCATCTCGGTGCCCAGCTGCGTGGCCGAGTTGTCCAGCATGCCGGTGCTCATTGTCGAGGCGCGCATGCTCTTCATCACCTCCTGCATGAACAAGGTCTCGAACTGCTTGGCCGTCTCCTTGATCGCGGCCTTGGGGTCGCGGGCGGCGGCCGCGCGCAGGCCATTGATCGAGCGGCCATCGCTGGCCAGGCTCTGGTTGGCCATGCCAACGGTGCTGGTACTGCTGATAAACGGCGAACCGGCCATTTCAGATCACCTCCAATTCGGCGTTCAACGCGCCGGCCACCTTCATGGCCTGGAGAATGGCCAGCAGGTCCTGCGGCGTGGCGCCCATCGCGTTCAGGGCCTTCACCACATCGGCCAGCTTGGCGCCGGCGGGCAGCTGTATCAGCGCGCCGGGCTCCTGCTTGATCGAGATATCGGTCTTTTCCGTCACCACGGTCTGGCCCTGCGACAGCGGGCCGGGCTGGCTGATCACCGGCGTCGAGCTGATCGTCACCGACAGATTGCCATGGGCCACCGCGCAGGCGGCCAGGGTCACGGCCTGGTTCATCACCACCGAGCCGGTGCGGGCGTTGATGACGATGCGGGCGGCAGGGGAGGCGAGGTCCAGCGAGAGGTTCTCCAGATCGGCCAGGAAGGCGACGCGTTCGCCGGGATCCCTGGGCACCTTGACGCGCACCACACGGCCGTCCTGGGCCTGCGCGATGCCGGCGCCCTTGGCGCGGTTGATCGCGGCGGCCACGTCACGGGCGGTGTTGTAGTCGGCCGAATTGAGGTCGAGCTGGATGAACTCGCCATCCTGCAGCGGTGTGGGCACGGCCCGCTCGACGGTGGCGCCGGCCGGAATGCGACCCGCGCTCAGATGGTTGATCTGCACCTTGGAGCCGCCGGCCGAGGCCCCGGCGCCGCCAACGATCAAGTTGCCCTGGGCCAGCGCATAAACCTGGCCGTCGGCACCGCGCAGGGGCGTGGTGATCAGCGTGCCGCCGCGCAGGCTCTTGGCATTGCCCAGCGACGATACGTTGATGTCCAGCGGCTGGCCCGGCTGGGCGAACGGTGGCAGTTGGGCGGTGACCATCACAGCGGCGACGTTCTTCAGCTGCATGCTGGCGCCGGGCGGCAAGGTGATGCCGAACTGCTGCAGCATCGCGTTGACGCTCTGGCCGGTGAACGGGGCCTGGGTGGTCTGGTCGCCGGTGCCGTCAAGGCCCACCACCAGGCCATAGCCGGTCAGCGGATTGCTGCGCACACCCTGCACATTCGCCACTTCCTTCAGGCGGGCGGCCTGGGCGGGCCACCAGACGGCGGCGCTGGCGGCGAACAGGGCCAGGGCGATCAGAAGTTTGACTACCCCAAGGCCACCGTCAGACGGTGTCCGTCCCCCGAGGGGAGCCAAGGAACTGGGGGCGGCCCTGCGATTCCTTGGAAGCACTTTGTCAGATGGGGTTTGCATGATGGTTGCCGGTACTCCTAGCAACCGATTCTGGGCAAACTTAAATGGGTAGAACGTTCAAAAAGAACCGTGACAGCCAGCCTATTCCCTGCGCCTCGGCCTGCTGACCGCGACCGCGATGCTCGATGCGCACGTTGGCGATATTGGCCGAGGCCACGGTATTGCCGGTCTGGATGGCGCGCGGGTCGACCTGGCCCGAGAAGCGCAGCACATCGCCGTTGTGATTGACGCCGATCTGCTTCTCGCCGGCAATCATCAGGTGGCCGTTGGGCAGCACGCCGGTGACGATGGCGGTGATGGTGCCGGCAAAGTCATTGGTGTTCTCGGTCTCGCCCTTGCCGGCAAAGGTGTTGGCCGAGCTGCCGGTGGCCGCGGCGCGGCCGAAGGAGTTGGGCGCAATGCCGGGCAGGGCTGTGATGCCGGCGTTGATGCCGCCGGTCTTGTTGACGGTGCTGTTGGACTTCTGGCTGGCGCTGACCTTCTCGACGATGTTCACCGTCAAGGTGTCGCCGGCGATGCGTGCGCGGTGATCCTCGAAGATCGGCCGGTAGCTGGCCTGCTGGTAGATCGCGCCATTGCGTGCGATGGTCGGCGGCGTGGCGTCGGGCATCACATGCAGCGGGCCCTGCACATCCACCTTGGGTGGCGGCAGCGGCGTGGTGCAGGCGCCCAGGGTGAGCGAGGCGAGGGCGAGGTAAACAGCGGTGTACTTCATGGCGGGCTACCCAATCAAAGCTGGCCGAGCTTTTGCAGCATCTGGTCGGAGGTCTGTATGGCCTTGGAGTTCAGCTCGTAGGCCCGCTGGGTCTGGATCATCGCCACCAGCTCTTCGACCACATTGACGTTAGAGGTTTCCACATAGCCCTGGCTCAGCACGCCCAGGCCATTGGTGCCGGCCGCACCGGCGGTGGGCGTGCCCGAGGCGACGGTCTCGCCGTAGAGGTTCTGGCCGCGCGGCTCCAGGCCGGCCGGATTGACGAAGTTGGCGAGCTGGATCTGGCCCACCGTCTGCGGCGTGGTCTGGCCCTGCAGGGTGATGCTGACCGTGCCGTCCTGGCCTACGGTCACGCTCTGCGCGGTCGATGGAATGGTGATGCCCGGTTGCAGCACCAGGCCGTTGTTGGTCACCATCTGGCCATTCTGGTCGACCTGGAAGGCACCATCGCGGGTGTAGCCGGTGGTGCCGTCCGGCAGGGTGATCTGGAAGAAGCCATGGCCCTTGATCGCCACATCCAGCGTGTTGGTGGTCTGCTGCAGGCTGCCTTGGCTGAAGTTGCGCGAGGTCGCGACCGGGCGCACACCGAGGCCGACCTGCAGGCCGGTGGGCACCTGCGTCTGCTCGGTGTTGTTGGCCCCGGCCTGGCGCAGGTTCTGGTACATCAGGTCCTCGAACACCACATGGGCGCGCTTGTAGCCGTTGGTGCCGACATTCGCGAGGTTGTTCGAGATGGTGTCCAGCTGGGTCTGCTGGGCCTCCATGCCGGTCTTGGCAATCCATAGGGAGCGGATCATGGTGTGAGGCCTTAGTTATTCGACAGCAATTTCGCCGCCGCTTGCTCGTTGCCCTGTGCGGTCTGCAAGAGCTTCATTTGGTGTTCGAACTGCCGCGCGGCCGAGATCATGGCCACCATGGTCTCGACCGGGCTGACGTTGGAGCCTTCCAGCGCGCCGTCCTGCAGCCGGGCGTTGGCGTCGGCCGGCAGGTCGCCGTCGGTGGCACGGAACAGGCCATCGGTGCCCCTGGTCATGGCCGCTTCGGGCGTCACCAGCTTCAGCCGGCCTATCGTGGTCGTGCGGCCGTTGCCGGTCTTGGCGCTGATGGTGCCGTCGCTGCCGATCGCGACTTCGCTGTTGGCCGGCACCGTGATCGGCCCGCCGTCACCCAGCACGGTCAGGCCGGCCTTGGTGGTCAGCAGGCCCTCGGGGTTGACGTCCAGCGCGCCGGCGCGGGTATAGGCCTCGGTGCCGTCCAGCCCCTGCACGGCCAGCCAGGCATTGCCTTTCATGGCCACGTCAAGGTTGTTGCCGGTGGTCTGCACCACGCCAGGGTCGCTGTTGTAGCCGGTGGTCGTCTCCAGGGCATAGACGCGGGTGCTGGCGCCGTCGCCACGCACCGGCACGGCGCGAAACGCCGCCATTTCGGCGCGGAAGCCGCCAGTGGACACATTGGCCAGGTTGTTGGCCAGCACATCCTGGCGGTGCAGGCTGGCCTTGGCGCCGGCCATCGACAGGTAAATCATGCGGTCCATGGCGTCGCTCCGGAGGTATCAGTGAACAATCAGATCAACGCAGGTTGACCAGCGTCTGTAGCACCTGGTCCATGGTCTTGATGGTCTGGGCATTGGCCTGGTAGGAGCGCTGGGCCGTGACCATGTTCACCAGTTCGGCGGTCAGGTCCACGTTGGACTCTTCCAGTGCGCCGGACTGCAGCTTGCCCAGATTGCCGTCGCCGGGCACGCCGACGATGGGGTCGCCGGAGGCGTAGGAGCGGTTCCAGGTGTTGCCGCCGGTCTGCTGCAGGCCCTGAGGATTGCGGAAGTTGGCGACCTCGATCTGCCCGGCCGGCTTGGACTGGCCGTTCGAGTAGCGCGCCGTGACCACGCCGTTGTTGGCCACCGAGATGCCCGCCAGCTGCCCCGGCGCATAGCCGTCCTGGAACACATTGGTCACGCCGAAGGCGGCGCCGTACTGGGTGGCGCTGGTCAGGTCCAGCATCACGCCGGGAATGGCCAGCGTCGGCGCGCCCTGGGCGTTGGTCGAGGGCGGAATATCGACCGATGCGGCGGCCGCGGGGCTCACGCCGTTGATCGAGGTCGGCTTGCTGCCGTTGGCCGGGAACACCATCGTCAGAGTCGGCGCGGTGGGCAGCGGGGGGGTGGCGCCGTCGTTGGGGAAGGGCACGCCGCTGGCGGTCAGGAACACATTCCAGGTCGTCTCATTGGTGGTCGGGTCGGTCGCGCCCTTCTGGAAGTAGTAGGTCAGCGCCACATCCTGGCCTTTCTCGTCGAACACTGTCATCGAGGTGGCGTTGTTGTAGGTGGCCGCGTCGTTGAACACAATCGGTGCGCCCGCCGCCGGCACGGTGCTCTTGGCGCGCGAGTCCAGGTTCAGCTCGACATTCATCTTGCTGGTGATGGCCGGCTTGATGCCCGCCGTGGGCAATTGCAGCGGGGTGGCCGTGCCGGGCTGGATCACGCCGGTGCCGTCGGCCGGATAGCCCATCAGCTTCAGGCCCTGGTTGTTGACGATGAAGCCGGTGCGGTCCAGCTTGAACTGGCCGTTGCGGGTGTACATGGTCGGATTCTTGCCATCGCTGACCTGGAAGAAGCCGGCGCCATTCATCGACAGGTCCATCGGATTCTCGGTCACCGTGATGTTGCCCTGCGTGAACTGCTGGGCCACCGTGGCCAGGCTCACGCCGATACCGATATTGCTGCCGCCGGCACCGTTCAAGGCCGTGGCGAACACGTCGGCGAACTCGGCCCGCGAGGACTTGGCACCATAGGTGTTGGCATTGGCGATGTTGTTGCCAATGACCTCGAGATTGCGGCTGGTGGAGTTCAAGCCTGAAAGACCTTGCTGGAAGCTCATGATGATTCCTTGTTCAGTGGGGCCGTGCTGCGCGGTAGTGGGAGCGCTGGCCAGTGGCTCAGTTGAAAGACTTGACGCTCGAGTAGTAGACGAGGCCCGCGTTCTGCAGCTCGAGCTGCAGTTTGTTGTCCGAGGTGCTGATGGCCATCACCTTGTCCTGGGCCAGGGTGGTGCTGCCCACGGTGCCGGTGCTGGTGGTGGCGGTGATGCGGAACTTCAGGCCGCTCTGCTCGGCATACTTGCTGGCATCGACGCTGAAGTTGTGGCGGCCGGCGGGCTGGTCGCCGAGCTGCTGGGTGTCGAGCACCACGCCGGCGGCGTTCAGTACCTCCAGCTTGACGGCACGCGCGGTGGCATCAAGCTCGTAGGCCCCGACGCCCTTGCCTTCGTTGATGGCCAGGCGGTTGCCCGGTATCAGCACGTTGTGGCCGACCATGGCCACGCTCTGCAGCGCCTGCATATTGGCGAACTGGCTGGTCAGCGACTGCACCGAGCCATTCAGCGTTTCGATGCCGCTGACCGTCTGGATCTGCGCCATTTGGCTGGTCACCTGGGCGTTGTCCATCGGGTTCATCGGGTCCTGGTTCTGCATCTGCGTGACCAGCAGCTTGAGGAATCGGTCCTGCGTGTCCGCCTGATTCTTGGTCAGCTTGGCCTTGCTGCTGAAGTCGGTGCTGGTGTCGCCTACGGCGCCTACTGCCATGGTGAAATCCTCGGTGAAGGGGGTTCAGGCCTCAGCCCTGGCCCATTTGCAAGGTCTTGAGCAACAGGCTCTTGGCCGTGTTCATGACTTCGATATTGTTCTGGTACGAGCGCGAGGCCGAGATCATGTTGACCATCTCCTCGACCGCATTGACATTGCTGTAGGTGACGTAGCCCTCGGCATCGGCCTGAGGGTTTTTCGGGTCATGGATGCGCCGGCCCGGGGTCTGGTCTTCGGTGATGGTGGAGACGCGCACGCCGGCCGCGGCCGGGTCGCCTGGCGAGCCAACGGCGCCCATCATCTCGGTCTGGAACATCACCTGACGCGCCTTGTAGGCCTGACCGTCCGGGCCCGCCACCGTGTCCACATTCGCCAGATTGCTGGCCACCACATTGAGACGCTGGCTCTGCGCGCTGACGGCGCTGCCGGACACCTTGAAGATCTGGAACATGGACATGGGGTGGCTCCTGGTTCAGCGTGATCAGGAAGCGTTGTGCGATTTCATCGAGTCCAGCATCGTGCGCACGCTGCCGTTGATGAAGCGCAGCGTGGCCTCGTACTTGATCGAGTTGTCGGCGAAGCTGGCACGCTCACGGTCCATATCCACCGAGTTGTTGTCCAGATTGGTCTGGGAAGGGGCGCCGTAGAGCATCTGTGCATCGCTGCGCGCACCGGCTGGCGGGCTGATATGCCCCGCCTGCGTGGTGGCCATGCCGCCGTTCGCGCCGAGGTTGCCGGTGGCTTCTTTCAGCGCACGCGAGAAGTCCATGTCGCGGGCCTTGTAGCCCGGCGTGTCGGCGTTCGCAATATTGCTGGCGATCAGGCGCTGACGCTCAGAGCGCAGCACCAGTGCCTGGGTCTGGAAATTCAGCGTGTCGGTCAGTTGCTTGATCATGGCGGTCCCCAAAGTCACCGACGGGAAGACCCATGCGGTGATGTGAAAGGATTGTGGACAGCGCCGGGCCAAACATTAGCGGGAATAGCAAGGCCATTGGCCCTCAATTCGGACCCTGGGCCGAGAGCCTGCACACCTACAGTGCTGCCATGTCGTACACCGTCCCGCCCACCTTGCTACAAACGCCCCTGCTGGCGTTGTTGCTGGTGATTGCCTGCCCCGCTTCTGCTCAGCAGGCGCTGGGCGAGCCGCTGGCGCGTGAGCTGCAACTGCTTGCCGAGCAAGGCGCACGGGCCGGTCTGCCGGCCAAGACCCGGGTGGAAGTACAGCTGGGCGAGTTGGACCCGCGTCTGCGCCTGGCCCCTTGTCAGCAGGTTCAGCCCTATCTGCCCAACGGCATGAAGATGTGGGGCCGCACCCGCATCGGCCTGCGCTGCATGGAGGGCACGTCGAAATGGAATGTCACGCTGCCGCTGACCGTGCAGGTGTTTGCACGGGCGCTGGTGGCCAAATCCCCCCTGCCTGGGGGGGTGGTTTTGTCTCAAGCCGATCTGCACGAGGCCGAAATAGACATAGCTGCCGATGGTGGCGCCGTGTTTACTGAGGCTAAGGGTTTGGTGGGACGCACTCTGGTGCGGTCCGTCAATGCTGGTGAAGCAGTTCGCAGCAGTTTTCTCAAACAACGCCAGTGGTTCGCCGCTGGTGAAACTGTAAAGGTGCTGGCCATTGGGCAGGGTTATGCCGTCGAAGGTGAAGGTCAGGCCCAGGGGCCGGGCACAGAGGGACAGGAAGTCCGCGTGCGCTTTGAAAGCGGGCGTGTTGTGACCGGCCGGGCAACAGGGGAAAGAAAAGTGGAAGTGCAGTTATGAATCCGCTGCAACCCTGTGGTGCGCTGACCACTTCAGACGGCAAAATGTTCTCGGAAAGTCCTAAAGTCCCGGCTGCACGGGTCGAAATACCGTCCATATGGATTGGTAGGGCTTCCGTGTCCCGCCTTTGGAGATCAGCATGAAAATTGGTAACAGCCCCGAAAAGGTCGCCCCGACCAGCACTGAGCGGGTCGCTTCCGGCGACGCCAACCGCAATGTGACGGGCGCCAAGGCATCAGGCGCTCAGGCGGTCGAAGCCAGCGCCCAGGTGGAGCTGTCGAGTTCCGCCTCCAAGCTGCTGGACGGCGTCGGTGCGGCCGGCGACGGCGACTTCGACGCGCAAAAGGTCGAGCGCATCTCGCAAGCGATCTCGGAAGGCAAGTTCACCGTCAACGCCGAGGCGATTGCCGACAAACTGATCACCAATGCCCAGGAAGTGCTGGGCAAGGTGTCTTCGCACTGATCCCTTCCGGCCCATTTTTTCAACCAGGTCACGCGCATGCCCTCCCAGCCATTGCCCACCGCTGCTCCCGCTGTTGCGCTGGGCACGGAACTCGAAGCGCCGTTGCTGGAAGTGGAGCACTGCCTGGCAGATCTGGGTGAGGCACTGCGCCAACGTGATGGCAATGCCATCGAACTCCATGCCAGCGACCTGCACCGCGCCCTGGCCAGCGCCGTCGAACGCTTTTCCGAAGCCGCCCGCAGCGGCGCTGTGCCGCCCGTTTTGCGCAACCGCCTGGCCACTGCCAGCGGTCAGGTCGCCGCCCAGCGCGAATCGCTGGCCCGGGCGACCGCCGCGCTGGACCGCGCCATCGATGTGCTGATGCCCGATGAGAAGACCGGTGTCTATTCGTCGCGAGGCACCGCCGAACGTGCACCCCGCGGGGGCGTCATTCGAGCCTGAAGCGCCGAGCACTCAACAAAAAGCCACGCACTGCGTGGCTTTTTTGCTTATCGCGTGGCGCGGCTGCGGATCCGCTCCAGATAGGCATGGCCATCCGGCGGCAGGCCGCTGCGTTGCGAGGCCCAGATCATTTCGCCCAGGGCGTCCATCGCCACATGGTGGGCCTCGTGCAGCGAATTGCGTTTGGCGGCCAGCAACTCTAATGCCTGACGCACGCCATGGGGCTGATCGATGGACACCTGCTCGCTGATGCTCAGGTGCATGGACAGATGCAGGAACGGGTTGGTGCGGCCGTCTTCAACGGTATAGACGGCAGCCAGCGCGGCTGCCTTGTCGGCCAGCTCGGCGTGGTATTCGGGGTGCTCATCTATCCATTGCGCGGCCAGCGCTTCCATCGGCGTCAGCGGCAGGCGCTCGAGTTGCTTGGCATGGGTGTCGCAAAAAAAGGCACGGACGTCGTTTTGAGATGGGGCATACATCCGACAATTGTCGCCTTCCCAGCCGCTTCTCGCTCGCAACCCCATGCAAATCAGCACCGAACAAGTGTTCACCGAGGCCCGCACCCAGACCGCCTATCTGGACCGGCCGGTCAGCGACGCCACCCTGCGCGAGCTGTACGACCTGCTGAAATGGGGCCCGACCTCGGCCAACAGCTCGCCGGCACGATTTGCCTTTGTGCGCTCGGCTGAGGCCAAGCAGCGGCTGATGGCCTGCGTGGACGCCGGCAATGTCGAGAAGGTGCGCCAGGCACCGGTGACGGTGATCATCGGCATGGACATGACGTTCTACGAGCAGCTGCCGCTGCTGTTCCCGCACACCAATGCCCGGGTCTGGTTCGAGGGCAAGGCGCAGAAGATTGCCGACACCGCGTTTCGCAACAGCAGCCTGCAAGGCGGCTACCTGATCCTGGCCGCGCGGGCGCTGGGCCTGGACTGCGGGCCGATGAGCGGTTTCGACAATGCCAAGGTCGATGCCGAATTCTTCGCCGGCACCCAGGTGCGCAGCAACTTCATCTGCTGCCTGGGGCAGGGTGATGCGGCCAAGCTGCATCCGCGCAATCCGAGGTTGAGTTTCGAGCAGGCTTGCTCCCTGCTGTGATCACCGAGCCGCTGTTCTACGCGGTGGCCGTGCCCGCCGTGCTGATGATGGGCATGTCCAAGAGCGGCTTCGGCGCCGGCTTTGGCGCGCTGGCCGTGCCTTTGATGTCGCTGGCCATTCCGGTGCCGCAGGCGGCGGCCATCATGCTGCCGTTGCTGGCGGTGATGGACGGTCTGGGTGTGACGGCGCTGTTCCGCAATGCCGACCGCGCGCTGCTGAAACTGCTGCTGCCGGCCGGCCTGCTGGGCACCTTGCTGGGCACGGCGCTGTTCTCGGTGCTGTCCAGTGGCACGGTGGCGGCGGTGGTCGGCGTGCTGACCTTGCTGTTCGTGGCCCAGCGCCTGATCTGGCCACCCAGCCCCGCGGCCGTGCAGCCGCCGCGCTGGCTGGGCGCCGTGCTGGGCCTGGCCTCGGGCTTCACCAGCTTCGTATCGCATGCGGGCGGCCCGCCCATCATGGCCTATGTGCTGCCGCTGCGCCTGCCGCCAGTGACCTTCAGCGCGACGATGGCGGTGTTCTTCACCGCCATCAACCTGTCGAAGTGGATCCCCTACGCCTTCCTGGGCCTGATCGACCTGCGCAATATGAGCACCTCGCTGGTGCTGCTGCCGCTGGCGCCTGTCGGCGTGTGGACCGGGCTGCGGCTGATGCGCCGCGTCTCGCAGCAGCTGTTCTACAAGCTGGTGACGATAGGCATGACGCTGACCGGGATGGTGCTGATCTGGCGAGGCCTCAGCTAGCCTCGTCGTTGCGCGACCAGCCCTTGCCCTTGTGGGCTTTCGCCAGCTGGCGCTCCTGGGCGAACTGTTCCTCGAGCTGCTGGCGGCCCTGCTTGATCATGGCTATCAGCCGACTCTCGTCGCGGTGATGGGGAAAGAGCTGCTCGACCTGCGCGATATTGTGCTTGCGAAAGCGCATCGCTGACGTGCGGGCCTCGTGCGGTTCGATGCCCATCAGCTCCAGCACCGAGCGGGCGCTCATCAGCGCGGCGTCCAGCGTCTCGCGTTCGATCAGGGTCACACCCAGGTCGCGCAGGCCGTAGTAGTGCTGCACATTGCGCGCCCGCGCCACGACCTGCAGCTGCGGGAAGTGCTCGCGCGCCAGCGCCGCCACCTCCAGGCTCTGCGCCATATCGTCGATGGCCAGCACCAGCACCCGGGCTCGTGCCGCGCCGGCGGTGCGCAGCAGGTCGAGCCGGGTCGCGTCGCCATAGAACGGCGTCCAGCCGAACTTGCGCACGGTTTCGATCATCTCGGCGTCATGTTCCAGCACGGTGGCCGGCAGACCATTGGCAAACAGCATGCGGCCGACGATCTGGCCGTAGCGGCCGAAGCCGGCAATGATGATGGGGGCATGCTGGTCCTCGCTGATCTCCTTGAGCTTCGGTCTTGCATTGCAGCGCCGCGCCAGCCAGGGCTCGAACCAGCGGTCGCTGGCCAGCAGCAGGGCCGGTGAGCACAGCAGCGAGATCGCCACCGCTGCCACCAGCGTCGAGGATTGGCCCGCGGTGATCAGCCCGGCCTGAACGGCCGCCTGGAAGACGACAAAGCCGAACTCGCCGCCCTGGGCCAGCAGGATCACGAACACCGGCCGCTCCTGCAGCGGCAGCGGCATGAAGCGGGCCATCAGGGTCAGCACCAGCCCCTTGACCAGCAGCAGGCCGATCACCAGGCCGGCAATCAACCAGGGCTGGTCACGCAGCACGGCCAGTTCGATGCCCATGCCGACGGCGATGAAGAACAGACCCAGGAGCAGGCCCTTGAAGGGCTCGATATCGGTTTCCAGCTCATGGCGGTATTCACTTTCTGCCAGCAGCACGCCGGCCAGAAAGGCGCCCAGTGCCATCGACAGGCCGACGGCCTGCATCAGCGAGGCCGTGGCCACGACCAGCAGCAGCGCCGCGGCGGTGAAAATCTCCGGCGTCTTGCTGCGCGCAATCCAGCGTAGCGCCGGGCGCAGGAGCAGGCGGCCCCCCAGCACGATGGCAACGATCACGCCAACGGCCTTGGCGGCGTCCATCCAGCCGCTCCCCTCGGGTCGGGCTTCTCCACCGATTGCCAGCAAGGGCACCAGGGCCAGCAGCGGAATGGCCGCGATGTCCTGCAACAGGGCTACGCTCAAAATGCCCTGGCCGGCACTGGTGGGCGCCAGATTGCGCTCGGACAGCACGGCCATGGCCACCGCGGTGGATGACATCGCCAGGCCCAGCGAGGCCACCAGGGCCATGCGCCAGGGCGCGCCGAAGGCAATGGCCACGGCCGTCATCAGCGCCGCCGAACCGAGCAATTGCACCGTGCCCCAGCCGAAGATCGGCCGGCGCATCGCCCACAGCCGCCGGGGCTCGAGCTCCAGGCCGACCAGAAACATCATCAGCACCACGCCGAACTCGGCGAACTCGAGGATCGCGTGGGTGTCGGTCACCAGGCCCAGCACGCTGGGGCCGATGACGATGCCGGCGGCCAGATAGCCGAGGATGGAGCCCAGGCCCAGGTAGCGGGCCAGGGGCACGGCCAGCACGGCGGCGGCCAGGTAGATCAGCGGGCTGGTCAGCCAGGAGGAATGTTCCATAAAGCTCAGAGGGTGGTGAGGTGAGGCCGGTCATCGGCCGGCACGGCGCATTCCAGGCTTTCGGGCAGTTCGTCCAGCTCGGGCCAGTCGGGATAGCTCAGCAGCCGCTGCGTGAAGATCTCGGCATGCTCGTCAACCGCTGCCTCGCTGACCCGGTGTGCGCCATGCAGCACCAGCGGCGGCAGAAAGCGCATGCCGCACAGCGCGGCCGTCTGCTCGTAGGGGTGCAGAAAGGCATCGAAGAAGTAGCGGTTGTGGCCATCGGGCCGGTAGGCGGCCTCGGTGCCGCCGGTCGAGCAGGCAAGCCAGAGGTCCTTGTCGTGCAGCGCCTTGCCTTCGGGGCCATAGGCCCAGCCAAAGGCCAGGACCTCGTCCACCCACAGCTTCATCAGCGGCGGCATGCTGTACCAGTGGATGGGGTGCAGCCAGACGATGAGCCGGGCCGTGGCAATGCGTGCCTGCTCGGCGGCGATGTCGATGCAGTAGTCGGGATACAGGGCGTAGAGATCGCAGACTTCGATCTGCTCGGGCCGCTTCGAGCTGGCCTGGCGCGCGGCGCGCAGCAGCCGGCGGGTGATGCGGGATTGCCCGATATGCGGATGGGCGCCAACGACAACAATGTCTGCCATGGTGGATGGCCGTAGGCCCGAGCTGGAGTTGGCGGCTACCATACAACGAAATCAGCGAGGAGACCTCCATGCCCGTGATCGTCGTCGCCAACCCCAAGGGCGGAGTCGGCAAGTCCACCCTGTCCACCAATATCGCCGGTTACCTGGCCCGCCAGGGCCATGCGGTGATGCTGGGCGATGTGGACCGGCAGCAGAGCGCGCGCCGCTGGCTGGCGCTGAGGCCGGCCGGCCTGCCGGCGATACGAGGCTGGGATGTGCAAAAGGACCATCTGGTGCGGCCGCCCAAGGGCGTCAGCCATGTGGTGCTGGACACCCCGGCCGGCCTGCACGGCAAGCGCCTGGACGAGTTGCTGAAGATTGCCGACAAGCTCTTGCTGCCGCTGCAACCCAGCCTGTTCGACATCGACGCCACCTATGCCTTTGTGCAGGAACTGCGCGAGCGCATGCCGGCAAAGGCACCAAAGCTGGCCCTGGTGGCGATGCGCGCAAAGGAGGGCACGCTGTCGGTCGAGCAGCTGCAGCACTTTCTGCAGACCCTGAAGGTGCCGGTGCTGGGCCAGCTGCGCGATACGCAAAACTATGTGCAGCTCGCCGCCCGCGGGCTGACGCTGTGGGATGTGGCGCCCAGCCGGGTCGAGCGCGATCTCGAACAATGGCAGCCGCTGCTGAGCTGGCTGGAACACTGAAAGCATGCATGAAGCGATATGAACATCTGCAGGACCTTGGCACGCTGGTCGGCCAGGAGATCGGCCTCAGCGACTGGGTGGCCATCGACCAGGCCCGCATTCAGTTGTTTGCCGACGCCACCGGCGACCATCAATGGATACATCTGGACGCTGAGCGCGCGGCCGCCGGCCCTTTCGGCGCGACCGTCGCTCACGGCTACCTGACCCTGAGTCTGCTGCCCCTGCTCAGCGCCGGCGCCTTCACGGTGGCCGATGCGCGGATGGGCGTCAACTACGGCCTGAACAAGGTGCGCTTTCCGGCGCCCGTGCCGGTGAACAGCCGGCTGCGCGGGCGCTTTGTGCTGGTGGCTTTCGAGGCTATCGCCGGCGGCGGCGCTCAGCTCACCATGGACGTGACGATGGAGCGCGAGGGCGCAGACAAGCCGGTCTGTGTGGCCCAGTCGGTGAGCCGCATGTTCGCCTGATTCGCAATCCACCCTTATGGGGGAGTCGGCACCATGACGGGGCCTGCGCCGCTAACATCAGGATCACATAACAAGAACCTTAGAAGCAAGGAGGCCCGGCCATGAAGGTGCTGTTGATCGACGACCACCCGCTGATCCTGTCGGCGCTGCAGACGGTGATCGAGGGCCTGGGCGACAACGTCAAGGTGCTTGGCGTGGACAGCGCCGCACAGGCACGTGCCGCGCTGAAGACCAGCCAGGATTTCGATCTGGTGCTGCTGGATCTGCAGCTGGGCGATGCCGATGGCTTCGATGTGCTGACGGAGTTTCGCGCCGCCTATCCGGCCCTTCCGGTGGTGGTGGTTTCGGCCTCGGATCGCGCCAGCGACGTGATACGCGCGATCGATCTGGGTGCCATGGGCTTTGTGCCCAAGCGCACCGGCAAGGAGATGCTGGTCCAGGCGCTGCGGCTGGTGATGGCCGGTGGCATTTTCGTGCCCTCGATGTCGCTCGGTTCTGGCATGAGCAATGCGCCTGCACCCGCAGCGGCCTCGCCGGTGCAGGCGATAGGCGACGCCGCGCAGGCCTCGGGCTTCCAGAGGGTCAATGCTTTGGAAGGCCTGTCGCTGACGCCACGCCAGACCGATGTGCTGGCCCTGCTGCTGCAGGGCAAGCCGAACAAGGTGATTGCGCGCGAGCTGGGCGTATCGGTCGAGACCGTCAAGGACCATGTGGCGGCGGTGTTGAAGGCGCTGGGCGTCAACTCACGTACCCAGGCCGTGCTGGCGGTGGGCCAGATGAGCCAGCAGCAGCCCGGCGCCGGTTTCACCACCTTCCGCGGCAGCCAAACGTGAGCGAACTGTCGTCGCGGCAGCTCTCAGGCCTGTGGGCGCCGCTGGCCGACAACGCCCTGGTGGCCGAACGCTACCGCAGCCTGTTCAGCCAGATGCTGCCCTCGCTGATGGGCAATACCATGGGCCTGCTGATCTTCGTGCTGGTCTATTGGCCTCATGTGTCGCACCCGGTGATCGGCGTTTGGTCGGGCTGGATCCTGCTGCTCACCTTCGGCAGGCTGCAGCACTATCTGCGCTTTGCGCGCCAGCCCGATGCCAGCGACGCGCTGATCCTGGATTGGAGCCAAAGTTGGCGGATGCTGCTGCATGGCCAGGCGCTGGCCTGGGCGCTGGGCATCTGGATGTTTTATGGCGCGGGTGGGCATTTTCAGCTGATCACGATGGTGGTGCTGACCTATTGCTACTGCCTGGCCGCCATCCACCTCTTGACCCTGGTGCCGCGTGATCTTGGCGTTTTCCTGAGCCTCGTGCTGCTGTCCCTGGTCATCAATATGGCCCTCGATGACGGCCGTGCCTACAGCCTGGAGCTGGCCGCCGTGCTGTGCGTGCTGTATGTGATCGCCCTGGTGATGGGCCGCACCTACCACCACACGCTGCGCAATGCGATTGCGCTCAGGGTGCATGCCGACCGGCTGGCCGAGCAGCTGCGGGTGGAGAAGGCGCTTGCCGACGAGAATCGCCGTGCTGCCGAGGCCGCCAGCCGCGCCAAGACCCAGTTCTTTGCCGCCGCCAGCCATGACCTGCGCCAGCCGCTGCATGCACTGGGCCTGTTTGCCGAGGCCTTGCGCCAGCGCACGCACGACCCCGAGGCGGCCAAGCTGATCAACAGCATCAACGAGTCGGTCGATGCGCTGGAAGGCCTGTTCGGCGAGCTGCTGGACATCACCCGCATCGATACCGGCGCGGTGGATGTCAACCCCAAGGCCGTGCCGGTGCGGGAGCTGTTCGCACGGCTGCGGCTGCAGTTCGGGCCGGTGGCCTTCGAGAAGGGGCTGATGCTGAGCTTCCACGGCGAGCCGCATGTGCTGCACACCGATCCGACCATTGTCGAGCGCATCCTGCGCAATCTGGTGTCGAACGCGCTGCGCTACACCGAGGACGGCGGCGTGCTGGTGAGCTGCCGGCGCCGCCAGGGTCAGCTCTTGCTGCAGGTCTGGGACAGCGGCATCGGCATCTCGCCGCCGGCGTTGACGCGCATTTTCGACGAGTTCTACCAGGTGCAGAGCCAGCGTCCGCTGGAGCCCCATCACCGCAAGGGCCTGGGCCTGGGTCTGTCCATCGTCAAGCGCCTGGCCGAGCTGCTGCAGGCGCCGTTGACGGTGCGTTCGCAGGTCGGCCATGGCACGGTGTTCGGCCTGACCGTGCCGATGGGCCGCTTGGAGCCGCAGGGCGCCGGCTCGCTGGATCTGGGCCGCGCGCCCCTGGGCCTGACGCTGGACGGCCGGCTGATCGTCATCGTCGAGGACGAACCGGCTGTCAGCGAGGGCCTGGTGGTCTTGCTGCAGGCCTGGGGCGCCGAGGCGCTGGCCTTCGATTCGGTGCCCTCGGTGCGCCACTGGGCGCAGGCCAACCCCGGCCAGCGGCCCGATCTGCTGCTGGTGGACTACCGCCTGCCCGAGGGGCTGACCGGCATCGATGCTTTGCTGGCCGTGCGTGCCGCCTATGGCGGCATCGACAGCACGCCGATCCCGGCCATCATGGTCACCGGCAGCACGATGACCGGCCATGAGCTGGATGCGCAAGCGCATGACTTCCATGTGCTGATCAAGCCGGTGGTGCCCAACAAGCTGCGGGCGATGATCGCGTTCAAGCTGGGGATGCGCTCCTGACGGGTAGCCCGGATGTCAATCCGGGGTCTGCGCGGTCGCCGCCGAGAGCCCCGCATTGCGGCCTTCGGCCTCCATGACGGGCTACGAAGATCAGCTGGGTTGGTAGGCCAACCTGACGTAGATCGGCGCAAACGCCTCCGCCTGCGTGATCTGCAGCAGGCGTTCCTTGGCCAGTTCCAGCATCGCGATGAAGGTCACGACCAGCACCTGGTGGCCACGTTCGACCTCGAACAACTCGTGGAACTCGACGAAGCGCCGGCCCTGCAGGCGGCGCAGCACGATGCTCATGTGCTCGCGCACCGACAGCTGCTCGCGGGTGATGCGGTGGTGCTGCACGAGCTTGGCGCGCTTCAGGATATCCAGCCAGGCGTCGCGCAGATCGACCGCCTCGACGTCGGGGAAGCGCAGCGTCAGCGACTGCTCGATGGTCACCTGGGCACGCAGGAAGTCGCGGCCCAACTGCGGCAGGCGGTCGATCCCGGCCGCGGCCAGCTTCATCTGCTCGTACTCCAGCAGGCGGCGCACCAGCTCGGCGCGCGGGTCCTCGGGCTCGCTGCCGTCCTCGGTCTTCTTCGGCGGCAGCAGCATGCGCGACTTGATCTCGATCAGCATCGCGGCCATCAGCAGGTATTCGCTGGCCAGCTCGAGATTGTGGCGGCGCAGCTGGTCCACATAGCTGAGGTACTGGCGCGTCACATCGGCCAGGGGGATGTCGAGGATATTGAAGTTCTGCCGCCGTATCAGGTACAGCAGCAGGTCCAGCGGACCCTGGAAGGCCTCGAGAAAGACTTCCAGCGCATCGGGCGGGATGTAGAGGTCGTGCGGCAGCTGGAACAGCGGCTCACCGTAGAGGCGGGCGACCGCCACATGGTCAACCGCCAACGGCGACACCGGCGCCTGGGTCATTGACTCGGGCGGCAGCAATTCGCTGGGTGCGGGGCCCGAAACCTCGGGCGCTGACGGCTGGATGTCCACGCCGGTTCAGGAGTCAGCCGAGGTCAGTGCGCCTTGGTCTGATAGACGTAGGGCTGCTGCTCGATCTTGGCGTCTCGGTAGTCGGCCTGGGCCTGGCGGTCCACCGGCTTGTCCCACAGCAGGGCGCGGCCGGCGCGCTGCTCGGCTTCCAAGGTCGGCTTCTTGGCCTTGAGCTCGTCGATGAAGGAGCTGACTTCGGACTTGTAGTGCTTCCAGAACAGGGGCATGGTGGGACTCGATCGGGTTTGAGGCCGGATTTTAACGTGCCGACCAGGGCTGAGCCCGCATCATTGCAAATGCTCGGCAATATCGTCCATCAGCGGCAGGGCGGCCATGCCGATCAGCAGCAGCGCGACCGGCACCGTGGCGCTGAAACCAAAATGCTTGAAGGCCAGCGCGCCGACAATACCGCCAGCAAAGAACAGGCCCAGAATGCCGGCCAGCAGGCGCAGTCGCGGGCGGTCGGCAAGTACCAGGCCGTGCGCGCCTGGTCCGCCGCGGTTCCAGTAGACCAGCCGGCCGAGTTCGATGCCCAGATCGGTGATCACCCCGGTCATGTGAGTCGTGCGGATCTCGGCGCGTGAGATCTTGGTCACCACCGCGTTCTGCAGCCCCATCAGAAAGCACAGCAGCAGCACCGTGCTGGGCAGCAGGAGTTCGGTCCAGAAGTGCAGGTTCGCGCCGACCAGGCCGAACAGCAGCAGGAGCATCGCTTCGAGCAGCAGCGACAGCGCGTACTCGCTGTGCATGGCGCGGCGCCGCGCCCAGTTGGTCAGGATCGCGGTGGTCATTGCCCCGGCGATGAAGAAGCCCAGCGAGATCAGGCCGGCCGCGGCCAGCAGTAATTGGCCCAGCACGAGGTCGTCGGCAATGGCCGAGACAATGCCGGTCATGTGCGAGGTGTAGCGCTGCACGGCCAGAAAGCCGCCGGCATTGATGGCTCCGGCCACGAAGGCCAGCACCGCACCCAACTGGCGATTGGCCTGCACCGTGCGTTCCCGCCCGGTCAGTCGGCGCAGGAACTCGGCGGTCATCGGGCTGTGATCAAGCGGGCATCCGTTGGTGATCAGCGCACCCGCATGCCCGGCTGGGCGCCAGGGAAGGGCTCCAGCACGAAGATACCGGGGTTGGTTTTCTCGTCCGCATGGCTGGCGGCCAGCACCATGCCCTCGCTGAGGCCGAATTTCATCTTGCGCGGCGCCAGATTGGCCACCATCACGGTCAGCTTGCCGATCAGATCCTCGGGCTGGTATGAGCTCTTGATGCCGCTGAAGACATTGCGGGTCTTGCCTTCGCCGACGTCGAGGGTCAGGCGCAGGAGCTTGTCCGAGCCCTCGACCTGCTCGCAGTTGACGATCTTTGCGATGCGCAGGTCCACCTTGGTGAAATCGTCGATCTTGATCTCGGGGGCCAGGTCTTCGCCCCCGGGCGAGACCTTGGGTGCCGCCGGCGCTTCAAAGAGTTTCTCCAGCAGCACCGGATCGACGCGCTGCATCAGGTGCTTGTACTCGCCGATGGTGTGAGCGCCGAGCGAGGCACTGGCGTCGGTGAAGCTGAACGGCTCGACCTTCAGGAAGGCCTCGACCTGGGCGGCCAGCGCCGGCAACACCGGTTTCAGATAGATCGTCAGCAGGCGGAAGGCCTCGATGCAGACCGAGCAAACGTCCTGCAGCACCGCGTCGGCACCGATCTTCTTGGCCAGCTCCCAGGGCTTGTTCTGGTCCACGTACTCGTTGACGCGGTCGGCCAGCAGCATGGTCTCGCGCAAGACCCTGCCGAAGTCGCGCTCCTCGTACAGGCGCTCGATCTCGGCGCGGTGCACGCGCAGGCCCTCGAGCAGCGCATTGCCCTCGACACCCACGTCGCCGGACAACTGGCCGCCGAAGCGCTTGGACAGGAAACCCGCCGCGCGGCTGGCGATATTGATGAATTTGCCGATCAGGTCGCTGTTGACGCGGGCGACGAAATCATCGGGGTTGAAGTCGATGTCCTCGACGCGGCTGTTCAGCTTGGCTGCGATGTAGTAGCGCAGCCATTCGGCGTTCAGGCCCAGCTCCAGATACTTCAAGGGCGAGATGCCGGTGCCTCGGCTCTTGCTCATCTTCTCGCCGTTGTTGACGGTGATGAAACCGTGCACATAGACGTTGTTGGGCGTCTTGCGGCCCGAGAACTGCAGCATCGCCGGCCAGAACAGCAGGTGAAAGCGCACGATGTCCTTGCCGATGAAGTGCACCTGCTCGATCGCCGGGTCGGCCATGTACGCGTCATAGTCCTGGCCGCGCTTGGCGAACAGGTTCTTCAGCGAGGCCAGATAGCCCACCGGCGCGTCCAGCCAGACATAGAAATACTTGCCCGGCGCGTCGGGGATCTCGATGCCGAAATAGGGGGCGTCGCGGCTGATGTCCCAGTCGACCAGGCCGCCGGTGCCGTCCTCGTCCTTGGTCAGCCATTCCTTGACCTTGTTGGCCATCTCGGGCTGCAGCTTGCCGTCCTGCGTCCACTGCTCCAGGAACTCGGCGCAGCG
>Ga0187842_1000167_pt1 | contig 35180 bp, 32 predicted proteins | sample SpaLakP09_SKY_41_FD_134514 | JGI IMG/M metagenome (GOLD analysis project Ga0187842, IMG submission 134514) | Oligotrophic lake water microbial communities from Sparkling Lake, Wisconsin, USA - SP09_SKY_41 | ecosystem: Environmental > Aquatic > Freshwater > Lake | place: USA: Sparkling Lake... | reverse complement strand
GGCCCGCAGCGCCGCGACGCCGGCGATCACCCCGCCCACCGGACCCGCGCCGGGCTCGGGATCGGCGATCCACGGCAGGCCGAGGTCGGCGCCGACTGTGAAAACGCTGTGCGCGCCCATGGCCTGCGCCAGGACCGCCACGCGGTCCACTGCGCGCACGCCGCCCCAGTCGAGCGCGGCCTTGTCGCGGCCCATGCGGCGCGAACCGCCGCCGGTGAGGATCAGGGCGCCGAAGGCTGTCATTGCAAATGCTTTAGCCCGCCAGGCGACCAAAGAAAAAGGCCCCGGATCGCTCCGGGGCCTTTTCCGTATCGGTATCGAAGCCGGTTCTTACGAAGCGTAGAATTCGACGACGAGGTTGGGTTCCATCTTCACCGGGTACGGCACTTCCGACAGTTCCGGAGCGCGCACGAAGGTGGCCGACAGGCCCTTCACGTCGACGGTGATGTATTCGGCGAAGTCGCGTTCGGCCGAGACGACGGCTTCCAGCACCAGGGCCATGTTTCGCGAACGCTCACGGACGGCGATGACGTCGCCGGCCTTGCAGCGGTAGGAGGCGATGTTGACGCGCTTGCCGTTCACGGTCACGTGGCCGTGGTTCACGAACTGGCGGGCGGCGAACACGGTCGGCACGAACTTGGCGCGATAGACGATGGCGTCCAGGCGCGACTCGAGCAGCGAGATGAGGTTTTCCGAGGTGTTGCCCTTGCGGCGGGCGGCTTCCTCGTAGGTGCGCGAGAATTGCTTCTCGGTCAGGTTGCCGTAGTAGCCCTTCAGCTTTTGCTTGGCGCGCAGCTGCAGACCGAAGTCGGAAACCTTTTGCTTGCGGCGCTGGCCGTGCTGGCCGGGGCCGTAGGACCGCTGGTTGACCGGCGACTTGGGCCGGCCCCAGAGGTTTTCGCCCATACGGCGGTCGATCTTGTACTTGGCGCTATGGCGCTTGGACATCTTGGTCTCTTCAGTTCGATCCGGGCCGGCGCCTCAAGAAGTAGAGGCGCGATCTCAACGGCGGCGTCGCATCAGTCCGTCATATGTTTCCGCGCCGCACGGCGAGCCGGCGGCGGGAAGGCGCGGTTTATGACGGAGGGGCGACGGGGAGTCAACTCGCCGTCGCCTCAGTGTAGATCCTCGTTGAGGAACTCTGCCTTGAGACCGGCCGCGTTAAGTGCACGCACCGCACCCATGACCTCCGAATAGGGCGTTTCGATATCCGCCCGGACCATGATGACGTCCGTTCCTTGCGCTCTTGTTATTGGGGCGACAAGGGAAACGGCCTGTTCGAGGGTCATCGCTTCACTTGGGCCGACGTGAACACCGTCTCGCTCCAATGATATGAACACCCGAGGCGGCAGTGAATGCAGAGCATCATAGGGCGGGGGTACGCTGCCTGGCTCCACATAGAGATTCACCGGCTTGCCCGGCCCGCCGGCGGTTGCCGCAAGTACCGCGAAGATCGCTAGCAAGACGGGTACAAGCGGCGTCACGTTGATCGCCGCCAAAGGCCTGGCTTCAAACCGTCCTGCCATTCGTTGCGCCATGCCGCCTCCGCAGGAATCAAACTGATCCCGACGGAAGCGACTTGCAACCCTACGGCCGAATGAGCGGGTTGCGCACGCGGACCTTGGCACCGCGCTCGACGCCGAAAGCGTCCAGCGGGAAGCGCAGGTCGATGCCCTCGGCGATCAGGGCCCGGCACAGGTCGGGGCGCTTGCGGGTGAAGACGAAGCTGGCGACGCCGTCACGACGCACGCTCTCGACCGCAAAGTCGTCGCTGCGGGTGCAGCCGTTGGACGAGACCCGAATGACGAGGTCGCCCTTGTCGACCGTGGCCCCGTAGATGGGCTCAAGGTCGGTCTTGGTGATGTTGATCGAGGTGTCCGGGCGATCGTCGGCGTCGATGATCACACAGGCGCTGGTCGACAGGGCGATGGCGACGACGGCGGCGAGCGATGCGAGTTTCATGTGGGTTCCCCTCCAGTGGGTCAGCTTGACCTTGGAGCCAGATGCGCAGCGCCCGCCTGAACCCGGGATGAATTACGGAAAGTTCACAGGCGGGCGGCGTGGCGGATCCGGACGATAGTCACCCTGTCACCCATGATTTGGTAGCGGATGATGTAAGGCGAAATGATCACCAGTTCCCGTATCATCGCTGTCACCAGACGCCCCCGATCTGGGTGGTTCACAAGACTGTCCCCGGCCACCCGGAGCCTGCGAGCCATGCGTTGCGCGGCGAGAGGGCTGAACTGGCCGATATAGGCCCGGATCGCGAAAAGGTCTGAAAGCGCCCGGCGCGACCAGACTACTTCAGCCACGACGCGGGCATGGGCATTTCGTCGGGCGTACCCCAGGTCTCGAGCCAGGCCGAAACTTCGGCATGGGGGACGACCCGGCCCGCGGCGATGTCCGCCAAACCTTCAGCGTCCGCAGCCTCTTCGCTGGCGGCGTCTACGTCATCAAAGATGGAAGGCTCGGGATCCATGGTGAAAGACTACCACACCCGTCGCCTTCAGCAACGGGTGTGGCTGGAAATTTACAATCTTTGCGCGTGCCAGCCCACATGCTCACCGATGAAGGTCGAGATGAAGAAGTAGCTGTGGTCGTAGCCGGGCTGGCGCCGCACCGTGACCTTGCGACCGGCGCTCGTGGCAGCGGCTTCGATCAGCTCGGGCTTGAGCTGGCTTTCGAGGAAATTGTCGGCCAGGCCCTGGTCGATCAGGATGTCGTCGAAGCTCGCGCCGGCCCCGTCCTCGATCAGGGCGCAGGCGTCGTGCGCCCGCCACAGGCTGCGGTCCTCGCCCAGATAGGCGGTCATGGCCTTGTCGCCCCACGGGCAGTTCAGCGGCGAGACGATCGGCGAGAAGGCGCTGACCGACCTGAAGAGCTCGGGGTTGCGCAGGGCGATGGTCAGGGCCCCGTGGCCGCCCATCGAGTGGCCGAAGATCCCGCGCCGCGACCCGTCCAGCGGGAAGGCGCCGTCGACGGCCTCCAGCAGATCTTTCGTCACATAGGCATACATCCGGAAGTGCGGGGCCCACGGCGCTTGCGTGGCGTCGACATAGAAGCCCGCCCCCTGCCCCAGGTCATAGGCCGGATCGTCAGCGACACCCTCACCGCGCGGCGAGGTATCGGGCGCGACAATGGCGATGCCGTGCCGGGCGGCGTGCTCGTAGACGCCCGACTTGACCGTGAAATTGTCTTCCGTGCAGGTCAGGCCCGACAGCCAGACCAGGTACGGGAAAGGCCCGTCGCCGTCCGGGGTCCACACCGTGAACTTCATCGGCGTGCCGGTGCTGGCGCTGTCGTGCCTGCAATAGCGCAGGGTGCCGCCGTGGACGCGGTGGGTGGCGGTGATTTCGACGGTCATGGAAACTCCTGCGAACTTGCCCCCTCCGCGCTGCGCGCTCCTCCCCCGGAGGGGGAAGATGGGGTCGGCCGACTTCATCCGCCCCCTGTGGGGGCGGACGACCGCGAAGCGGTCAGGTGGGGGCGAGTCGCTCGCCCCCTAGAACGTCACCACCGTCCGGATGCTCTCGCCGGCGTGCATCAGGTCGAAGGCCTTGTTGATGTCTTCCAGCGGCAGGACGTGGGTGATCATCGGGTCGATCTGGATCTTGCCGTCCATGTACCAGTCGACGATCTTGGGCGTGTCGGTGCGGCCGCGCGCGCCGCCGAAGGCGGTGCCCTTCCAGACCCGGCCGGTGACCAGCTGGAACGGACGGGTGGCGATCTCCTTGCCGGCCTCGGCCACGCCGATGATGATGCTTTCACCCCAGCCGCGATGGCAGGCTTCCAGCGCCTGACGCATGACCGTCGTGTTGCCGGTGGCGTCGAAGGTGTAGTCGGCACCGCCGTCGGTCAGGGCCACCAGATGGGCGACGATGTCGCCCTCGACGGTCTTCGGATTGACGAAGTGGGTCATGCCGAACTTGCGGCCCCAGTCCTCGCGGGCGGGGTTGATGTCGACGCCGACGATCATGTTGGCACCGGCGAGGCGAGCGCCCTGCAGGACGTTCAGCCCGATGCCGCCCAGGCCAAAGACGATGACATTGTCACCCGGCTTGACCTTGGCGGTGTTGACCACCGCGCCGACGCCGGTCGTCACGCCGCAGCCGCAGTAACAGGCCGATTTGAACGGCGCGTCCTTGCGGATGCGGGCCACGGCGATCTCGGGCAGGACCGTGTAGTTCGAGAAGGTCGAGCAGCCCATATAGTGATGGATGGTCTGGCCCTTGTAGGAGAAGCGGCTGGTGCCGTCCGGCATCAGACCCTTGCCCTGGGTGGCGCGGATGGCCGTGCAGAGATTGGTCTTGCCCGAGAGGCAGCTTTTGCACTGCCGACATTCGGGCGTGTAGAGCGGGATCACGTGATCGCCGACCGCCAGGCTGGTGACGCCCGGACCGACCTCGACCACTACGCCGGCGCCCTCGTGGCCCAGGATCGAGGGAAACAGGCCCTCGGAGTCCAGCCCGTCCAGCGTATAGGCGTCGGTGTGGCAGACGCCGGTGGCCTTGATTTCGATCATCACCTCGCCGGCCTTGGGGCCTTCAAGGTCAACCTCGACGATTTCCAGCGGCTTCTTGGCTTCGAAGGCTACGGCGGCGCGGGTCTTCACGACTCAGATCTCCTCGACGGGGGGCAGGCGGTAGCCCCCATCTAGCAATTGTGGCTGCGGCAGGTAAGCGCGCATGAACAGGGCAAAGGGACCTTCCGGGGCCGGCAGCCAGTTGCTGACCCGGTCAGCGGCAGGCTCCGCATGGCCGATCCACAGGTCCAGCGAGCCGTCAGCATTCCAGACCAGACCCGGCGTGCGGTCGCCGATCGCATAACGGTTCAGCGGGTTTTCCGTGAAGAAGAACTGTCTGTCCGGCGTCGCCTCATAGAGGCTGAGCGACCAGAAGGAGTCGACCGGGATCGGCCGGTCGGCGGGGATGTGCAGGCGCCAGTTGCGGGTTCCGTCGAACAGGCCCTGCCCCTGATGGCCCGCGCGCAGATAGGTAGCCTCGACCAGCGGCAGGGCGGCCAGACCGCCCAGGGCCACGGCGGCGCGCAGCATGTAGTCCTGGCCAAAGTCGCCGAGCTTGGCGCGCGGATAGGCCCAGCCCTCGATAAAACCTTCGCCGGACAGCCCCCCGCCGGATCGGGCGGCGCGACGGCCGTCTTCCAGTCCGGCGGCGATGGCCTCGCCCTCCTCTGCCGAAAAGGCCGCGGGATCAAACTGCCCTGCGCCCAGACCCAGGGGCGCTATCCGCCGCAACAGGGCCAGGTCGCTGGCCGGCGGCGGGTTCTGGCTCATCAGCCGGTCGGCGCTGGCGAAATAGTCCGCCCACGGATCGCTGCGGCGGGCATGGGCGGCCATCGGCGGCGCGGCCGGTCCCTGAACGGTGAAACCGGCCTGCACCAGCCGGGCCGCCTCCAGATCCTCCGGCCCGGTCACCAGGATACGGGCCAGGGCCCAGACATGACGGGTCGGCGAGCGGATGACGCCGGGCCCGATGCCGGCCTCGTCGCCGGGCCCGACCAGGGTGAAGGTCCCGCCGTCGGGGCCTGTCGTCCGAGTGCCCAGCACCGCGAAACTGTTGGACCAGGCATCCATCAGCTGCAGCGAGACATAGCGCTCGCCCCCGGCCGGCACGGTCAGAGTCAGGGGCCCCTCCGACAGGTCCAGCTGGGCCGTGGCGTAGAGTGTGTCGTTATTGGGCGTGGTGACGGTCCGGGCCCGATGGTCGGCCAGGTTGCGCATCGAGGCGAAGGCGTTCATCGGCGAACCGACCGACAGCCCCCGCGCCCGGACGGCGGCGATCTCGATCAGCGGAAGGGTATAGAGAAAGGCCTCGCGGGCGGCGGCGCGCAGGTCACTCATGCAGGCACCTGAACGATGGGGTCGAAGCGGAACCGCCCGTCCAGCAGTTCGGCCCGGGGCAGATAGGTCCGCAGGGTCATCGAGAAGGGCCCGGCCTTCGGGGCCGGCAGCCAGTTGGCGCTGCGCTCGCCGCCGGGATCGGTGCGGCTGATCCACAGGTCGAGCGAGCCATCGGCATTGCGCTTCAGGCCCGGCGTGCGGTCTCCGATCGCGAAACGGTCAATCGGATTGTCCGCGAAGAAGTACTGGCCGTCCGGCGTCGCCTCGTACATCGACAGCGACCAGAAGCCGTCCAGCGGCAACCGGGCCGGCAGGGTCAGGCGGTAGAGGCCGTCGCCGTTGAACAGGCCGCTGTTATTGTCACCGGCCGCCTTCATGTACATGGCTTCAGCCACCGGCAGGGCCCCCAGACCCTGCAGGGCGACGATGGCGCGATAGCCGTAGTCGGTGCCGTGATAGCCGAGATTGGGCTTGGGATAGGACCAGCCGTTGACGAAGGCGACGCGGCCCGAGGCCAGCTTGGCGATCGCCCGGGCCTGGGCCACCCCGGCCGCCATGGCCGCGCGATCAAACGGGCCCTCCGTCAGAAGGCCGGCCGACCTCTGGATGAAGGCGGCGTCTTCGGCGCGCGGCGGATCGGCGGCCAGCAGCGCCCGGGCGTTTGCGAAATAGGCTTCGGGCTCGGCATCACGCTCGAGATAGGCCGGGGGGCGCTCGACCTTCGGGCCGCTGACCTTGAAGCCGCTCTGCACCTTGCGGGCGGCCGCCAGGTCATCGGGACCGTCGACCAGGGTCCGGATCAGGATCCAGGCGTGAGGTGTGAGCACCCGCACCACATTGTCGCCCGCCGCCGACTGGCCCGGTCCGACCACCGTGAACACCCCCCCTGCCCCACCATTGACCCGCGTGCCCAGCACGGCGTCGTTGTCGGTGAACATGTTGAGGATGGCGGCCGAGACATAGCGCTTGCCGCTGGGCGGGATTGTCAGGGTCACCGGCCCCTTGGTCAGATCGATCCAGGCCAGGGAATAGAGGGTGTCATTGTTCGGCGTCGTCACGCTGCGATCGGTGTGATCGGAGAGGTTGCGGCGGTGATAGATGGCGTTGGGTCGGGCCCCGCGCTTGAAGACTCGGGCCCGGGTCGTGGCCATCTCGATCCACGGCAGGGAGAACAGATAAGCGTCCCGCGCCAGGGTGGCGGCATCGCTCCCCTGGCCCAGGGCAGCGGCCGGTACCAGACCCAGGGCACCGGCCATGACCAGCAGGTTCCGACGATTCATCAGCGTTCTCTCCCACGCATTTTTGTAGCGCAGGCTAGTCTCCTGACACGGTCCCTGTCTCTAAATTTCGAGCAGATCCGTCAGGCGGCTACAGCATGACGTGCGCCGTGGACAACGTCCTGCAGCGTGATCAGGGTCGCATCCAGTCGCTCATGCGGGTCAGACCCCGTGACCTTCCGCTCCAGGTTGGTCGACAGCGCCTCGCGCAGCTTGCCCAGGGCCCGGGGCGGCGCGATCAGGATCATCTGGTCGAACGGGTGGGCGCGGGCGACCTCGTCCAGCTTGTGGGCCAGGTCCTTCAGGAACAGCTGCTCGGCGCGGTCGCGCAGGTCGCCGTCATGGGGGATGTGGCTGTGCGGGGCGTGGTCATGGTGCTGCTTCAGGCCGGCCAGCCACTCGGGACGATCATGCAGGGGACCGTCGAGACGCGGCTGCTCCAGAAGCCGGGCGCGGCGGCCGTCGGCGACAACCACCAGGGTCTTGGCATCGGGGATCATGGCGAAACTCCAAAGGTTCACGACCGTGACCCTGCGCCCGCAGGAACACGGGCGACATGATGTGGATCAACTCCGCCGGTTCATCCCTTCGGCGGCTCTGGAACCCTGGTGGCGTGCAGGAAGTCCATGACCCAGCGGCCGTCGCGATAGCTGAGCGCCGCCGACTCCAGCCAGCTGACCGGCTTCATTTCACCCGATCCGCCGACCGCGCCCCGGTTCACCCACGATGCCCAGGCCATGTCGCAGCGGACATGGATGTCGATGTCCTCGGGGCTCCACTGATAGACGACGCCCCGGGCATGGGCGTCGCGGATCAGACCGGTCAGGACGGGCCCCTCCATCGCCTTGCCGTTCTCATAGGCGTGAAAGTCAGGGGCCAGCAGCTGGCCCAGGGCACGGCTGTCGTCACGGGTCAGGGCATCATAGACGGTCAGGATGGTCTGGCGGACCGGTTCGACCGAAGACGCCTCAGGCGGACAGGGCGATGCGGCAAGGGCGTGCCTTGCCCCCAGCAGCGACAGGGCGGCGGCGAGCAGGACGGCTTTGGTCTGGCGCATGGCGACTCGCAGGCGGGTTTGCCCCACGCTGCGGGTCCCGGTCCGACCGGTCAATCGCCCTGACCGCTGTCCTCGGTCTTGACGGCCTTGGCCGCCAGCTTGGCCAGGACCCGCCCCCGCCCTTTCGACAGGGCCGTGATCACCCCCCGGAAGGTGCGGACCTCCTGCTCGGTCAACCGGGCGCGGGCCAGGGGCACGCGCAGGTTCCGGACCATCGAGGGCTTCTTCTCGGGCGGATGGTAGAAACCGGCCCTTTCCAGCTCGTCCTCCAGTTGGCCGTAGAGGCCCAGCAGGCTGGACTGGTCGGCGGGGTCCTCGACGTTCTGCTCGAACTTCACCCACGGCCGGTCATTGACCGTCATCATCCACTCATAGGCCGTGATCGAGACGGCCTGGGCCAGGTTCAGCGACCGGAAGCGCTCGTGGATCGGGATGCTGACAATGCCCTGGCACAGGGCGATGTCGTGGGTTTCCAGCCCGGCCCGCTCGCCGCCGAACAGCAGCCCTACCGACCGCCCAGGGCAACGTCGGCCGACAGCTGGGCCGCGGCCTCGCGCGGGGTCAGGACCGGCAGCCGCGTCTCGCGCGGCCGGGCGGTGGTGGCGAACACCAGTTTCAGGTCGGCAATGGCCTCTTCCAGGGTATCGAACACCTTGGCGTCGTCCAGCGGCCAGGTGGCCCCCGACGCGCTGGGCCAGGCCCGTTCCTGCGGCCAGCCGTCGCGCGGACGCACCAGACGCAGGTCGGAAAGCCCGAAATTGGCCATCACCCGGGCGACCGCACCGATATTCTCGGCCAGCTGGGGCTCGTTGAGGATCACGCAGGGCGGAGGAAAGGGAGCGTTCATGGGGTCCCTTTGCCGGTTCCGGGCGTTCCGACGCAAGTCCCCGCTGCAACCGCGCACCGATCGCAGTCTCTGACCCACCGGAAAAGTCCCATGCACCGACGTCTCTTCCTGATCTCTGCAGCCGGACTGATGACGGGGTGCAGGGCTGAGCCGCCGATGGCGGGCCAGCTGGATCCGCTATTCGATCCCGCCCGGCTGAGTAGCCGCCTGCAGGCCCTCGCCGACCGGGCCGCTCCGGCGGTGCTCTGGATCGGGCTCCTGGACGGCCAGACCGGCCAGCTGCTCGGTTTCAACGGCGACCGGCCCTTCCCGCTGCAGGATCTCTCAAGGCTGGCGATCGTGGCGGCGGTCCTGGCCGAGGTCGATGCAGGCAAGCTGGCCCTGGATGAACCAGTGCTCGTCCGGGACATTGACCTGTCGCCGCCCCCCAGCCCCGTCGCCGAGGCCTGGCCCGGACGAACGGCCTATACGATCGGCGACCTTGTCGACCGCACACTCTCGACCGCCGACAACACCGCCGCCGATCTGCTGATGAAGCGAATCGGTGGCCCGGGGGCGGTGAGCGCCTGGCTCGAACTGAAGGACATCAGCGGCCTCCACCTCGACCGCTATGCGCGCCAGCGCGAGCCCGAGATCAATGCCATGGCGTCGTTTCGCTCGGACTGGAGAGGCGAGGCCGCCTTTGAGCGTCAAAGGCTGGCCGTGGAACCGAAAGATCGAAGCGCGGCCCTGCAGGCCTATCTGACCGACGGCCGTGACACGGTGACGCCCCTCGCCGCCGTCCGGTTTCTCGACGCCCTGCGCGCGGGCCAGCTCCTGTCACCGGCTTCCACGGGCAAGCTGCTGGGCCTAATGGCGCTTCACCGGCCCGGCGGGGATCGCCTCGCCGCCGCCCTGCCCGCCGGATCGACCCTGACCCACCAGACCGGCAATGTCCGCCCGGACCCCGGCATGGCGGCCGCAACCAGTGACATCGGGATCATCAGCCTGCTGGACGGTCGCCAGTTCGTCGTCGCGACTTTTCTCGGCGCATCAAGTGCATCGGATCAGGTCCGCAGCGCCCTGATCACCGAGGTCGGCCGGACGATCCTTGCGGAAGCCAGGGCCTGACGGGCCTCGTCCCGCCCGCCTCAGCCGGCGCGTGTCCGGGCGGCCCGGACGCCGCCCAGGGCCTCCAGCAGCTGCGCGGGCCGCAGGGGCTTGGCGATGTGCAGGTCAGCCCCCGCCGATCGGGCCGCCAGGACATGCTCCTCCATGGCATTGGCGGTGAGCATGATGATCAGCACCCTCGATCCGCCCTGGGACGCCTCGCGGGCCCGGATGGCCCGGGTCGCCGACAGGCCGTCCAGAATGGGCATCTGCATGTCCATCAGGACTGCGTCGAAAGGCTGGCGCTCGAAGGCCGCCAGAGCGGCCTCGCCGTCCTCAACCATGGTCAGTTCGACCCCGAACGGCCCCAGAACCACCTCGACGACCTTGCGATTGGTCGGGTGATCCTCCGCGACCAGGACCTTAAGGCCCTCCAGCGACAGATCTGCCCCGGGTTCGAAGGCCGGATCGGGTTCAGGCATCTCGGACCGCGGCAACGGCAGCTTGACCTCAAAGGTCGCGCCCATTCCGACCACGGCCCGGGCATCAATGACCCCGCCCATCATTTCGGCCAGGGCGGTCGAGATCGACAGGCCCAGACCTGTGCCGCCGAACTGACGCGTGATCGACTGGTCCGCCTGGACGAAGCGCCTGAACAGGCGCTCCCGCACCTTGTCATCGAAGCCGATGCCGGTATCCGCCACCGCAAAGAGCAGATCCTCTTCCGGACGCGTAACGGTGAGGGAAATCGTGCCGTGGGCCGTGAACTTCACGGCATTGGCCAGCAGGTTGGACAGGATCTGGCTGATCCGGCCCGCATCCCCCAGATAGACGCCCGCCGCCTCCGGATCGACCGACCAGGTCAGGGTGAGACCCTTGGCCCGCGCGGCGGCCGCATGCAGCTCGGCCATGCCTGCGACCAGCCGTTCCAGGTCAAACGGAGCGGGAGTCAGCTGAAACTGTCCGGCCTCGATCTTGGACACGTCGAGGATATCGCTGAGCACCTGCTCGAGCAGTCGGCCCGACGAGGTGACCAGGGCCGCGAGGTCGCGGCGCACGGCCGGTTCCTCCTCTTCGGCCAGGCGATCGCCGATGGCGATGACCCCGTTCAGCGGCGTGCGCAGCTCATGGCTCATATTGGCCAGGAACAGCGACTTGGCCTGGTTGGCCCGCTCCAGTTCGGCCGTGCGTTCGGCAACCCGGTCCTCGAGCGAGCGTAACAGCTCTTCGTTGCCCTCCTGCTGCTGTCGCAGCGTTCGCGCCAGGGCCCCGATCCCGTCATGCCGGCCTTCGACCACGAGGGCCTCGCCCGGATCACGGGTCCGCTGCGACTGGGCCAGCACGCCCAGGGGCCAGGCCACCTCGCGACTGATGACCCGGTAGAGCAGCAGCACCTGGATCACGACACCCAGAACCCCGAACAGCAGGACCCAGGATGCGGTCTTGATCGACAGCAGGACGACATCGCTCGACGGGAAGGTCATCAGGAACCACCAGTTGGGCTCCTTCAGCCGGCCAAAGGCGATGACCTGGTCACCCTTAGCGCTCCGGATGGCCCCGATGTCGCGACCGGTCGCCTTGATCTGGCGAATCACGTCGGCGACCTTCGTTTCGGCCTCAAGCTCCCGCAGCCGGGCGATCTCGACCACGCCCTTACGGGCCAGGCCCGGCGCGGCGATCAGTTCGCCGCCGTCGGTGACGATCATGTTGGTGCCGCCGGGCAGGGATTCGCCCACGGCCCGCAGCAGGTAGGAATCCAGCGACAGGGTCGTACCCCAGATGCCCATGAACTGGTTCTTGAAATAGTAGGGCGTCATGCAGCCGGCGGTCAGGCCGCGGCCGGTCGGGTCGGAGATCAGCCGGCGAAGCTTGGTGCACTTCATCCCCCGTCCGGGGTTGGCGGCCGGCAGACTGATCTGGGTCATCTCCTCGCCACGGATATCCAGGGTCGGAAGCGCATCGCGCCGATAGTAGAGCAGCCTGTCCGCCCGCTTGGGGCCGAACATCACCATCCGGGTCTCGGGCGTGAAGAAGTAGAAGTTGTCGTAGTGATGGATCTCGGTTTCGCCCGTACTGGCCACAACCTCCAGCGCTGACGCGAAAAGCGCCTTGTCAGCGGGACGGAGCGTCTTGGCGTCGGGCAGGAAGCCACCGATTCCATAGACATAGCCCGAGCCCTGTCGCACCCCGTCATACAGCCGCGATGCCGTTCTGCGGGTGCCGTCGCCGAAATCGGGAAAGAGTTCGGCAAACTCACTCCCGGCCTCGCTGGCGCTGCGGCTCTCAAGGCGCCGGGTCAGGGCCTGGCCGGCCGCGTCGTGGACCTTGACGAGGTCAGAGAACAGCCGGTCTTCGGTCTTCACCCGCTCGCCGACATACTCGGCCAGATGCCGCATCTGGGTGTCGGTCGCGCTCTTCTGAACGAAGACAAAGGCCACAGCCGTAGCGACTCCGGTGACGGCGAATGACAGGACGGCCACGATCAGCAACAGGCGCCGCGCCAGGGGCGCGGTCACTTCGCTGATGGGTCGCAGACTGTTCAAAACCCGATCCGCCCCTGAATTCCGCCCCCGGAGAGCCACAGGTCGCTCGGCGTTCCCGCCCGCGACGCAGCCCCACCTGCCCTTGGCCTAATCGACGCGCTTTTCCAGTCCGGCGCAACAGTCTATAGCCACCTCGTCCGCGCCGCGAACTGGCCCTGTGTGCCAGCTCGGACAAGGCGCGCCACAGCGAGAGGAAAGACCCCGCAATGGCCAAGATCAAAGTCGCCAACCCCGTCGTCGACATGGACGGCGACGAAATGACCCGGATCATCTGGAAGCTCATCAAGGATAAGCTGATCTTCCCGTATCTGGACCTCGAACTCGACTATTACGACCTGTCGGTCGAAAACCGCGACGCCACCAACGACCAGGTGACGATCGACGCCGCCGAGGCCACCAAGAAGCACGGCGTGGCCGTCAAGTGCGCCACCATCACCCCCGACGAACAGCGCGTTGAGGAATTCAAGCTCAAGAAGATGTGGAAGTCGCCCAACGGCACGATCCGCAACATCCTGGGCGGCGTGATCTTCCGCGAGCCGATCATCTGCCAGAACGTGCCGCGCCTGGTGCCCGGCTGGACCCAGCCGATCATCGTCGGCCGTCACGCCTTCGGCGACCAGTACAAGGCCACCGACTTCCTGTTCCCGGGCAAGGGCACCCTGACGATGAAGTTCGTCGGTGAAGACGGTTCGGTCATCGAGCACGAGGTCTACAAGGCCCCGTCGGCCGGCGTGGCCATGGGCATGTACAATCTGGACGAGTCGATCCGTGACTTCGCCCACGCCTCGTTCGCCTACGGCCTGGGCCGCGGCTACCCGGTCTATCTCTCCACGAAGAACACGATCCTGAAAGCCTATGACGGCCGCTTCAAGGATATCTTCCAGGAGATCTTCGACGCCGAATATGCCGAGGCCTTCAAGGCCAAGGGCATCCACTACGAGCACCGCCTGATCGACGACATGGTGGCCTCGGCCCTCAAGTGGTCGGGCGGCTATGTCTGGGCCTGCAAGAACTACGACGGCGACGTCCAGTCCGACATCGTGGCCCAGGGCTTCGGCTCGCTGGGTCTGATGACCTCGGTGCTGATGACCCCGGACGGCAAGACCGTGGAAGCTGAAGCCGCCCACGGCACCGTGACCCGTCACTACCGCCAGCACCAGAAGGGCCAGAGCACCTCGACCAACTCGATCGCCTCGATCTTCGCCTGGACCCGCGGCCTCGCCCACCGCGCCAAGCTGGACGACAACCAGGACCTGGCCAACTTCGCCCTCACCCTGGAAAAGGTCTGCATCGACACCGTCGAAAGCGGCTTCATGACCAAGGACCTGGCCCTGCTGGTCGGCGACAAGCAGTCGTGGCTGACCACCGAGGGCTTCCTCGACAAGATCGACGAGAACCTCAAGAAGGCCATGGCTTAAGGGCTGAAAGGCCACTTGCCCCCACCTGACCTGCTGCGCAGGTCGTCCGCCCCCGGAGGGGGCAGATGAGATCGTCTTCCCCCTCCGGGGGAGGAGGATGCGCAGCATCCGGAGGGGGCGAGTGATCGCCGAGGTCAAGACGACCAAAACGCCCCTCGGGAAACCGGGGGGCGTTTTTCGTTGGGGCGAGAAGCTGATGCCCTCTCAATCCTGCCCGTTCCGGCGCGGTCGACCGGGACGGGTCAGAGTGCGCGATGCAGGTGCTCCGCAAGAATGTCGGCGGCACGGGAGACCAGATCCGGTGCATCATAGAATGCGACCTGGTTCTCGCCTTCGAGCCAGGTCAGCGATTTGGGGCCTGAAAGATTGGCGTAGAACGTCTCTGCCGCGTCAGGACTGAGCGCACTTCTCGAATGCACCATGCAGACGGGAAGCTGGATCTTCGGGGCCGCCACCTGCACATCGAAGGGCAGGAAGTGTTCGCGGGACATCACGGCAAAGGCATTGACGTAGTTCGGCACCCCTGCGCGCGGCGTCGCATAGTAGTCGAAAAGATAGGGGGTCTGCATGGCGGCATCGCCGGTCAAGGAGACCGCAGGGATGGTGATCACCTCGCCCGTCTGCTCGTAGGTCAGCCGTGCGTCGCGGCCCTGGGCGACCTTTGCATCGAAGCCGTCAGGATCGGCCTCGCGCATGCGGGGCGGGTCGCGGTAATAGCCGACGACCAGCCCCAGCGCTCTGACACGGGGATTGAGCAAGCTGGCATGGGCGGCATAGCCAGCGCCCAGACAGACCCCGGCCAGACCCAGTCTCCCGCTGTCGAGGTCAGACCGCGACGCGAGGAACTCCAGCGCGGTACCAAGGTCCTCGATCTTGCGACCGGCATGCTCATACTGACGCGGCGCGCCGCCGCTCTGTCCGTAACCCCGATGATCGAACGCCAGGGCGGCGATCCCGCGCTCGGCGAGGGCAGCGGCATAGACACCAGTGACCTGTTCCTTGACGCTGGTCATCGGGCCCGCCACGACCACAGCCGGGTGCGGACTGTTGCCGGAAGGGACATGGAGATGACCGACCAAACGGTCATCGGCGATCGTGAATTCGACCTGCTCCACCCGGATGTCCTTTCGTTAGGCGTCTAGACTGCTGACGAGGCCTGCCGCCGCGCCGACCTGATCGCGGGCAAGCCCACGGGGGGAATGGCCTGAACGGCGAAGGGGAGGCTGCCACGATATGGGCATCCGGGTCTCGCCCCGCGCGAAGACCCTTGCGAGGCGGCGGCGAATACCCCCTCTATGCGGCGTTAACCCTTTCAGGACCTGGCGATGAGTTTGCAGAAGCGGATCTGGGACCTGATCGTTCTGGCGATCTTCATCTTCGCCGCCACCTTCGTCTCGGCCCCCTGGTTTGCGTTCCGGGCCCTGAAGGCCGCCGCCGACTATGAGGATGTCGCCGCGATCGGCGAGCTCACCGACTTTCCGGCCGTGCGGCGCAGCCTGACCGGCCAGTTGCAGGACCATCGCCCGGCGGCCGCAGCGGCCGAGCCGCCCTCGCTCTGGCGCGACCCGTTCGGGGTCATGAAGCGGGCCATAGAGCCGATCGCGCCCCCCGAACCCAAGGTGGACCGCTATCTGACCGTGGCCGGTCTTGCCGCCCTCACCCGGGGCTACGCCCCCGGCGCCGCCCCGCCTGCCGCCGCCCGGCCCGAGACGCTCTCCGGCCGCCTTCGCGCCCTGGTCCGGGGGCCCTATCCGGCGTTCGTCTACTGGGACCCCAATCGCGCCCGGATCGCGGTGCGCCGCCCCGGCCCGGTGAAGCGCGTCACCGTCTTCAGCTTCCAGCGCCGGGCCCTGTTCACCTGGACCCTGGTCCATATCCGGCTGCCCGTCGAAGAGCGCTGAGCCCGTCAGGGGCGGTCTGTCACCGAACCGTCAAGCCGGGCTGGTAGCGGAGGGTGATCTCACCGGAGTCCCGCCCATGTCCCGTTTGCTCCGCTCGGCGCTCTGCGTCACCGCCTTCTGTGCCCTGGCCACGACCGCCCTGGCCCAGCCGGTCGCCGTGACCCGCCCCAATGTCAGCACCGAGTCCGGGGCTGTGACCGTCGACTTTGCCGGCCTCAAGAGCGTCAATCTCGGTCTGGTCGGCGCGGGCCGGCTGTCGGCCGCCCTCCGCGACTTCAACGGCGACACGCTCGGCTCCTTTTCGGCCATGGCGATCAGTGACTGGAAGCGTCTGCCGGACGGCAGCTATGCCGGCACCCTGACCACCCTCCCCGACCGGGGTCCCAATGCGGTGGGCACCATTGTCGGCACCTCGGACTATGCCAATCGCCTGCACCGCTTCAGCTTCACCTTCGCCCCCTATGCCGGCGCCGGCCCCGTCGCGCCCGACCAGGTGACGCTGACGCCGAAGGGCGGGCTGCTGCTGAAAGACGGCCAGGGCAAGACCTTCACCGGCCTCGATCCCGCCGAGCCGGCGGCCGCCGGCCGCCTCAGCATGGACAGCGAAGGCCTGGCCCTCGCGGCGGACGGCGGCTTCTATGTCTCGGAAGAATATGCAGCGGCGATCTACCGCTTCGACAAGGCCGGCAAGCTCACGGGTGTGATCCCGCCGGTCGCGGCCGTCGCCCCGATGAAGGGCGGCCAGCCCTTCCTGTCCGGAGCCAGCGCCCCCGAGACCGGCCGCCGTAACAACCAGGGCCTGGAAGGCGTCAGCATCACGCCCGACGGCAAGTACCTGGCCGCCCTGTTGCAAAGCGCCACGGTCCAGGACTCGGCCTCCGGCAAGGACGCCGACCAGAGCCGCGCCAACACCCGCCTGTTCGTCTACGACATCAGCACGACCGCCACGCCCGCCGCCCCGGTGGCCGAATATGTCGTGCAACTGCCGGTGTTCCGCAACAAGGGCGACGGGGCCGCGCCGGACAAGACCGCCGCCCAGTCCGAGATCCTGGCCCTGAGCGATCACCAGTTCCTGGTCCTGGCCCGCGACGGCAACGGTCGCGGCGGCGGCGCGACCCGACCGGCCGTCTATCGCAGCGTCCTGCTGGTCGAAACCGCCTGGGCCACCAATATCGCCGGGTCCGCCTTTGAGACCTCGACCCTGCCCGTCGCCCCGGACGGCGTCCTCAATTCGGGCGTCACACCCGCCCGGCAGACCGAGCTGGTCAACCTGATCAACCCGGTCCAGCTGGCCCGCTTCGGCCTCAATCTCGACAATGCCGCGACCAATGCCCTGACCCTGCCGGAAAAGTTCGAGGCCCTGGCCCTGGTGCCGGCCCTGGACCCGAAGGCTCCGAACGATGCCTTCCTGTTCATCGGCAGCGACAATGATTTCCAGACGGCGACGGGCATCGTGGGCGGCATCCCCTTCGATGCCGGGATCAAGGCTGCCGACGGCACGCCGGCCGGCGACAATGACAATCTGGTCCTGGTCTATCGTCTGACCCTGCCCGGCTGGTCGCCCTCCGTCCGGAAGTGATAAGCCGGGGCGTCGATCACCCTCGAGCGCCCGGCCATCATGGATCTTGCCCTTAGTGTCCTGTCCCGGGTCCTGCCGTTCTTCCTGCTGGTCGGGGCAGGTGGGGCCATGGCCCGGTTGCGGCTGCTGGACGACGGCATGGCGCGCGGGCTCTCGGCCTATGTGTTCTGGATCGGCTTCCCCGCCCTGCTGATCCACGCCCTCTCGCGGATCGACGTCACCGATGCTGCCCTTCTGCGGGGGCTGATGGCCTGCGCCCTCGCCGCCCTGGCGGTCATGGCCGGCCTGGCGATCCTCGGCCTGATCCTCGGCTGGACGCGGGAGGAACGCGCCGGGGCGGCCCTGGCCGGGGGCCTCGGCAACAGCGCCTTCCTCGGCCTCCCCGTCGCCGCCGCCGTGCTCGGCCCGGAAGCCGCCCGACTGGCGGCCGGGGTCGTGGCCGTGGATTTTGTGCTGGTCGCCGCCACCGGCATTGCCCTGCTCGGCTGGGCCTCGGGGCGTTCGGTCGCACGCTCGGTGCTGCAGGCCCTGTCGAACCCGATCGTGGCGGCCTCGCTGATCGGCGTGGTCATGGCCCTGACAGGGTTTCGACTACCCGACCTGCTGGACCGCGCCATAGCCGCGACAGCCGTCTCGGGCAGCCCGGCCGCCCTGGTCGCTCTCGGGGCCGCCCTCGTTTTGAGCGGCGACCAGACCCGGCCTGCGCCGGCCTGGGGCCCGATCCTGTCGGCTACCGCAGCCAAGCTGATCATCCTGCCCGTCCTGACCTGGATCCTGGTGGGTCTGGCCGGAGCCCCTCCCGCCTTCCGCCTGGGCGCGACCCTGCTGGCGGCGACCCCGACGGCGGTTAATGTCTTCATCCAGACCCGGACCCTCGGGGTCTTTGAGCGCGGAGCGGCCCGGACCGTCGCCCTGACCACGGCCCTGGCCTGCATAACCCTGTCGGGCGTGGCGATGCTGCTGACACGGGCTGTCAGTTAGTTCCCATTTTGTTCTCGCCAGCCCGCAGCGGAGCTTGCTAGTTTTCTTCCCACAGGAGGACTTCAGCATGATCCGTTATGTCACCATCGGCGCCAACGACCTCGACCGCGCCCAGGCCTTTTATGATGCGATCTTCGCCGTGCTGGGACAGCGCAGGCTCTGGCGACAGGGCGACTGGATCGGCTACGGCCTCGAGGGCGGTGAGGCCAAGGTCTTCATCTGCAAGCCGCATGACGGCCAACCGGCCCGGGCCGGCAACGGCATCATGGTCGGCCTGCAGGCCGAGAACCCCGCCCAGGTCGATGCCTTCCACGCCGCCGCCCTGGCCAACGGCGGCACCTGCGAAGGCCCGCCCGGGCCGCGTCCGGCCTATGGTGACGGCTATTACGGAGCCTATGTCCGGGATCCCGACGGCAACAAGCTCTCGACCTTTCTGAGCCAGTAGGCGGCACAGAAAAGCCTGCTGCCCCGGCCAGGGCAGCGGGCTTCAATGTTCAGGCCTGAGCCTGGCGCGCTCAGCCTGCCAGAGCGGCCTTGATCGCCTCGAGGCCGGCCTCGGCCTTGGTCGCGTCAGGCGCGCCGCCCTGGGCGAAGTCGGCCTTGCCGCCGGCCCCCTGCCCGCCCATGGCCAGCACCGCGGCCTTGGCCAGATCCGCAGCGCTGAAGCGGCCGACCAGGTCGGCGGTCACCGCCACCGTCACAGCGGCCTTGCCGTCGCTGGTTCCGACCAGGGCGACAATGCCGCTAGCCAGCTGCTTCTTGAACTCCTCGGCCACGCCGCGCAATTCCTTGCCACCGACACCGTCCAGCACCCGGGCGATCAGGGCCACGCCGCCGACATCCTCGGGGCCCGAGGCCGCGCCACCGCCGCCCCCGAGCGCCAGTTGCTTCTTGGCCTCGGCCAGTTCCTTTTCCAGCCGCTTGCGGTCGGCAACCAGGGCGTCAACCCGGGCCGTAACCTCGCTGACCGGGGTCTTGAACTGGTCGGCTAGGGCGCGGGCCACACCGGCCTGATCGAGCAGGAAGCGGCGGGCCGCCTCACCGGTCAGGGCCTCGATGCGCCGCACGCCGGCCGCGACGCCCTGCTCCGAGACGATCTTGAACAGGGCGATATCACCGGTACGCGCGACGTGGGTGCCGCCGCACAGTTCCACCGAATAGGCCTTGCCGGCCTCGGTCAGGGAGTCGCCGAGGGTCAGGACCCGGACGCTGGCCCCGTACTTTTCGCCGAACAGGGCCACAGCCCCGGCCTCGATGGCTTCCTGCGGGGCCATTTCCTCGGTGCGGGCGGCCACGTTCTGACGAATGACCGCATTGACCTCGGCCTCGATGCGCTCGATCTCGTCAGCACTCAGCGGACCGCCGTGGCTGAAGTCGAAGCGCATGCGTTCGCCGTCGACCAGTTGGCCCTTCTGGGCCACGTGCGGACCCAGCACATGGTGCAGGGCGGCATGGACAAGGTGGGCCGCCGAGTGGTTGGCGCGGGTCGTCGTGCGACGCGCCGCATCCACCGACGCCACGACGCTGTCACCGACCGCGAGCGGCCCGGCCAGTTCGACGCGGTGAACATGCAGGTCCCCGGCCTGCTTCTGGGTATCGACCACGCGGCTTTCGACCCCGGCAGCCTCGATCACGCCGGTATCGCCGGCCTGGCCGCCGCCTTCTGCATAGAAGCTGGTCCGGTCCAGCAGGACCTCGACCGTCTGACCGGCCTCGGCGGCATTGACCTCGACCCCGTCTACCAGGAGGGCCTGGACCGTTCCGGTCGTCTCGGTCGTCTCATAGCCGACAAAGGCCGTCGCGCCACGGGCTTCCTTGATGCCGAACCAGGCCGCCGCAGCACCCTGCTGGCCCGAGCCCGACCAGTTGGCACGGGCCATCTGGCGCTGCTTGTCCATGGCCACATCGAAGCCGGCCGTATCGACCGTGATCCCCTTGGCGCGCACCGCGTCCTGGGTCAGGTCCAGCGGGAAGCCATAGGTGTCGTAAAGCTTGAAGGCCACTTCGCCGTCCAGCACGCCGCCGGCCGACAGGTTGGCCGTGGCCTCGTCCAGCAGACCCATGCCGCGGCCGAGCGTGATGCGGAAGCGCTCTTCTTCCTGGCGCAGGGTTTCGACGATCGAGGCCTCGGCCCGGCGCAGTTCCGGGTAGGCCTGGCCCATTTCGGCAACCAGGGTCGGAGCCAGGCGGTGCATCAGGGGCTCCTGCGCGCCCAGCAGATAGGCGTGGCGCATGGCCCGGCGCATGATCCGGCGCAGCACATAGCCCCGGCCCTCGTTCGAGGGGGTCACGCCGTCGGCCAGCAGGAAGGACGACGAGCGCAGGTGGTCGGCAATGACCCGGTGGGACGGAGCCTGGGCCCCTTCGGCCTTGACGCCGGTCAGGTCGACACTGGCGGCAATCAGCGCCTTGAAGACGTCGATGTCATAGTTGTCGTGTACGCCCTGCAGGACGGCGGCAATCCGCTCCAGACCCATGCCGGTGTCGATCGAGGGCTTGGGCAGGGCGACGCGGTCGCCGCCGGCCATCTGCTCGAACTGCATGAACACGAGATTCCAGATCTCGATGAAGCGATCGCCGTCCTCGTCCGGGCTGCCGGGAGGGCCACCCGGGATATGAGCCCCGTGGTCGAAGAAGATTTCCGAGCAGGGACCGCAGGGGCCGGTGTCGCTCATCGACCAGAAATTGTCGCTGGTCGGGATGCGGATGATCCGGTCATCGGTCAGCCCCGCGATCTTCTTCCAGAGCTCTGCCGCCTCGTCATCGGTGTGATAGACGGTGACCAGCAGCTTGTCCTTGGGCAGGGCAAAGTCGCGGGTCAGCAGGGTCCAGGCGTGGGTGATCGCCTGTTCCTTGAAATAGTCGCCGAACGAGAAGTTGCCCAGCATCTCGAAGAAGGTGTGGTGGCGGGCCGTATAGCCGACATTGTCGAGGTCGTTGTGCTTGCCACCGGCGCGCACGCACTTCTGGGAGCTGACCGCGCGCGGATGGGCCGGGGTCTCGGCTCCGGTGAATGCGTTCTTGAAGGGCACCATGCCGGCATTGACGAACAGCAGGGTCGGATCGTTCTGCGGCACCAGGGGGGCCGAGGGCGTGATCGCGTGGTCGGCCTTGCCGAAATAGTCGAGGAAGGTTCCGCGGATCTCGTTCAGGCTGGGCATGGGCGTCTCAAGGATCTTCGAGGCAGGTCCGGCGAACCGGAGGTTGGCGCTGCATAGCGCGGTTTTCGGTCGAGTGGAAACCAAGTCCTTGCCCCGCCTGCCGTACAAACGAAATCGGACGCCTGGCATGGGGTCCAGGCGTCCGGGGATCGCGGCCTTTGCGGCGGGGGAGTGCCTTTGGCGTCATAAGAGGCGGGGTGACGCCGCCGGCAGGCGAAGGTCGCGAAACCGTTCGAGCGCTCCGTCGGGAGCGGCCCGAATCCTATTCGTCGCCGTCCTCAGGACCGCCGACCAGCAGCTCTTCCTCGATCTTCTGGGAAGACTTGCGAACCGCGGCCTCGATCTCGTTGCAGAGATCCTTGTTGGCCTTGAGGAACTCGCGGGCGTTGTCACGCCCCTGGCCGATGCGCTGGCTGTTATAGGAGAACCAGGAGCCGGCCTTGTCGATGATCCCGGCCTTCACACCCAGGTCGATGATCTCGCCGAGCTTGGAGATGCCTTCGCCGTACATGATGTCGAACTCGACCTCGCGGAACGGCGGGGCGACCTTGTTCTTGACGACCTTGACGCGGACATTGTTGCCGATGATCTCGTCACGCACCTTGACCGAGCCGGTGCGACGGATGTCCAGACGCACCGAGGCGTAGAACTTCAGCGCATTGCCGCCGGTGGTGGTTTCCGGGCTGCCGTACATCACACCGATCTTGTGACGGATCTGGTTGATGAAGATGACGATGGTGTTGGCCTTGTTGATCGAGGCCGTCAGCTTGCGCAGGGCCTGGCTGATCAGACGGGCCTGAAGACCGGGCAGGCTGTCGCCCATCTCGCCTTCGATTTCCGCCTTCGGCGTCAGGGCCGCAACCGAGTCGATCACGACAATGTCCACAGCCCCCGAACGCACCAGCGTATCGGTGATCTCCAGCGCCTGCTCACCGTTGTCCGGCTGCGAGACCAGCAGGTTGTCGAGATTGACCCCCAGCTTGAACGCATAGCCCGGATCAAGCGCGTGCTCGGCGTCGACGAAGGCGGCGGTACCGCCGGCCTTCTGGACCTCGGCCACGACGTGCAGGGCCAGGTTGGTCTTGCCCGAGCTTTCCGGGCCATAGATCTCGATGACCCGTCCCTTGGGCAGACCGCCGATGCCCAGCGCAATGTCGAGGCCGAGCGAGCCGGTGGAGACAGACTCGATCTCGACCTTGCCCTTTTCGCCCAGCTTCATCACCGAGCCCTTGCCGAACGCCCGGTCGATTTGCGCCAGCGCCGCTTCGAGCGCGCGCTGCTTGTCGCCGTCTTCTTTGCCCACGAGTTTCAAAGCCGCCTGATTGCTCATCTGATCCGCCCTTATTCCATGATTCCAATCCATGGACCGGAGGTTCGCGCCCGCCGCGCTCATCCGCCTGTGGAATGATCAAAATGTACATGCTTTGTTCCATGTTCGCAAGATGTTCTTTTCCGGAACGCCGCCCGAACAAATCTTCGCCCGCCCCTGATAATCGGGGCCTCGCCTCCCCATATCCCAGAATGGCCGTCGAGAACGAGCCGCGGGGCACGCGGTGATCCGTTCCGGCTTGGCCCGCCTTCGAGACATTCTTTCCCATGCTGTGGCTCTTCGAGCTGTCCGTCCTGTGCGCCCTGAGCGCCCTGTTGCTCTCCCCCCTGTTCAAAATGCTCGGAACGCCGTCCAAGTCCGGGACTTCCCGCGCCCGGCTTGATCCGCGGACGACCGGCGTCCTGCGCCAGGCGCTCGTCGCCATCCCGATCCCCGTTGCCAGCGACGCGCCGGGGGCTCGGGCATGAAGACCTATCCCGGCACGCGCCCCTCGGGCCCGAAGGGTCTGAACGATTCCCGCTCCACCGGGAGCCAGCCCACCCGGCCCCGTCCCATAGATCCGGACGCCTTGCGCGGCACCAAGACCTGAGCATCCCGAGCGCAGGCCCGGTCCGTCCGTGAGCCGGTGCCCTGCCCGACCCCTCTCTCCCCGTCGCGACCGTGTCGCGACGGCGGGCTCGCCCCTGTCCCAGAGCCCCCAACAGGAGTGACAGCGTGATTGCCTATCTCATTCTCGTTCATCGCTATCCGGACCAGTTCAAGCGGCTGTTCCGGGTCCTTCATGATCCCGCGAACTACTATGTGGTCCATGTCGACAAGAACGCCGGCCCGGCCCTTGAGGCCGAGATCCGGAGCTTTCTCGCGCCCTATCCCAATGCGGCGGTTATCGAGAGCCGCAAGGCCATCTGGGGCGGCTACAGCCTGGTCGATGCCGAGCTCCGCGGCATGGAGGCGCTTCTGGACATGGGGGCGGACTGGAAGGTCTTCACCAACCTGTCCGGCCAGGACTTCCCGCTGATGAGCCAGAAGCGCATCAAGGCGTTTCTGATCCAGCACGCCGGGCAGGAGTTCATCCGGGTGATGGACCAGGCCCTCGTGCGCCCTGACACCCTGAACCGGGTTCGCGAGCATGTGGTCGAACGCCACGACCGGATCATCAATTCCGGCCTGACGCGCTCATTCCTGTCAGGCGCGCGGCCCTATATCGGCAATCAGTGGATGATGGTCAGCCGGGCCTTCTGCGCCTTCGTCACCGGCGATCCCGCTGTTGAGCGCTACAAGGCCTTCTACCGCAACACCTTCATCGCCGATGAGGGCTTCTTCCAGACGGTCATGATGAACACGGCCGTACACGGCGACATCGTCAATGACGACAAGCGGATGATCGACTGGGTGCCCGACGGCGACATCAAGCTGCGCCCGCGGACCTTCGCGCTCGGCGACGCAGCCGCCCTGACGGCCAGCGAGGCCCTGTTCGCCCGCAAATTCGACCAGTCCGTCGACGGAGACATTCTCGATATCCTCGAGGCGCACCTGCGGGCCCAGGACGCCGCCAATGCCCCGGAGCCGACCGTGCAGCGTGAGATCCTGCTGGCTGTCTAACCCTTTGGCGAAGCGACAACGCGGATCAACCCTTCGCTGCAGGGCCCGCAAAACCCGCTTGGCATAGCGTTGTTCCGCCTCATGAAAGGGCTCTTTAAGACCCATGTGCGAGGGTTCCCGTACATTAGGGGAACTCTCGCCTTGTCCATTGATCCGCGCCGCCTTCTGGGTCTGGCCTTTGCCAGCGCCGATCTGCTGGTGGAGATCCGCAACGGCAAGGTCGGTCTGGCCCTGGGCGCAGCCCAGAGGATCGTCGGCCAGAGCGAAGCGGCCCTGACCGGCAAGATGTGGCGCGACCTGTTCGCCGCCGAAGACCAGCCGCTGATGGACGCCATCCTGGCCTGTATCGAAGACGGCGTGCGGCGCGGTCCGGTGGTGCTGCGCCTTGCCGGGTCCGAAGACCGCCATGTCAGCGTCGTGATGCGGGCCCTGCCTGAGAACGGCGGCCGGGTCTCCTGCGCCGTCACCTATACCCAGGCCTCGCGCCAGCCGATGGGCGAGGATGGTCTGCAGGTGCGCGAGACCTTCGAGGACATCGCCCGGGGCCTGTTCGAGGCCGCTCGCGTCACCGGCCAGGAACTGGAACTGGCCATGGTTGAATTCTCCGGCCTCGATGCCGTGCGATCCGGCCTGGCCCCGGCCGAGATCGCCGCCCTCGACGCCCGCCTGGCCGGCGCCGTCCGCTCCGAGGCCCACGGCGGCGCGGTCGCCACCCGCCTGTCCAATGACCGCTTCGCCCTGGTCAAGACCAAGGACGAGGCCACCGAAGGCCTGGTCCGTCGCCTCAGCCGGGTGATGGAGCTGGACGCGGCCGCCCATGTCGTGGCCCTGGAGACCGGGGTGGCCCCGACCCGCGCCATGCGGGCCCTGCGCTATGCCCTCGACGACTTCCTGCGCGAGGGCCTGAAAGACACGCCGCCGCTCAGCCTGTCAGAAGCCATGAACCGCTCGGTGCAGCGCACCCTGGCGCGGGCCGGGGCCCTGGGCGTCGCGGTCAGCCAGCGGCGCTTCAGCCTCGCCTACCAGCCCGTGGTCAGCCTGGCGACCGGCGTCGCCCACCACTATGAGACGCTCGTCCGCTTCGAGGACGGGGCAAGCCCGTTTGCCCTGATCCGCATGGCCGAGGAATTCGACCTGATCGAGGAACTGGACCACGCCATCGTCGAACAGGCGGTCAAGCGACTGGCCCAGGACCGCACCGGCGAACTGAAACTGGCGGTCAATGTCTCGGGCCGGACCATCGTCCACGAGAGCTTCGTCGACCATGTCTCGCGCACGCTCAGTCGCGTCGACAGCGCCAAGGGCCGGCTGATCTTCGAGATCACCGAGAGCGCCGCGATCGAAGACCTGCCGCGCGCCAACCAGCACATCCAGAGCCTGCGCTCGATGGGCTCACTGGTCTGCCTGGACGATTTCGGATCAGGATCGGCCTCGTTCGCCTATCTGCAGGAACTGCACCTCGACATCGTCAAGATCGACGGCCGCTATGTCCGGGAACTTGCCGCCAACGGCCGTGACGGGGCGATGGTGCGCCGGGTGGTCGAGCTGTGCCGGGATCTCAACATCCGCACGGTCGCCGAGATGGTCGAAACCGTCGAGGTCGAGGACGTCATCCGCAAGGCGGGCGTCGACTTCGCCCAGGGCTGGCTGTTCGGCCGGCCGTCCGACCAGCCCCAGCCCGCGCTGCGGCCGGGCCTGATCAAGCCGGCGGTCCGTCGGGCCGGAGCCACCGAAAGCTGGGGCTGACCCCCCTTCCCGATCGGGAAGGAGGGTCGCCTGCCGGCTTACTTCGCCGCCTTTGTCGCGGCGATATAGTTGTCGACCACGGACTCCAGCACGGTCAGCGGGGTCATGCCCGACAGCAGGCCCGCATCGTGGAACTTGCGGATGTCGAAGGCCTTGCCCAGGGCCTTGCGGGCCTTTTCGCGGGCGCGCAGCCAGACGATCTTGCCGATCATGTAGCTGCAGGCCTGGCCCGGCCACACGACATAGCGCTCGATCTCGGTGGTCGCGCCGCTCTCCTCGTCGCCCATGGTCTCGGCCATGTACTTGATGGCCTGTTCGCGGCTCCACTTCTTGTGGTGCATGCCGGTGTCGACCACCAGGCGCACGGCCCGGAACAGGGCATCATGCAGCATGCCGATCTGGCCGCGCGGATCGGTCTTGTAGATCCCCATCTCGACGGCCAGTTCCTCGGAATAGAGCGCCCAGCCCTCGGCATAGCCCGAGAAGCCGATCACCTTGCGGATCAGCGGCAGGCCCTGGGCCTCGTTCGACAGCGACAGCTGCAGGTGGTGGCCCGGGACGCCTTCGTGCACCGTCAGGGTGGTCAGGGTGTACTTGGCCTGCTCCTTGGTGTCGCGCAGGTTGATCCAGTAGATCCCCGGGCGCTTGCCGTCGAGCGAGGGCGAGTTGTAGTAGCCGCCCGGCGCGCCGGCCTCGATGGCCTTGGGCACGCGGCGGATTTCCAGCGGGGCCTTCGGCAGCTGGCCGAAATAGGCCGGCAGCTGCTTCTCGATCCACTTGGCCTTGACGTTGAGGTCCGCGATCAGCTGCTCCTTGGCCGCGTCGGTGTTCTCGTAGATGTCCTTGCCCAGCTCGGCCATGCGCGCGCCGACCGTGCCCTTGGCCATGCCGATCGACTTGAACAGCTTGTCGGCCTTGGCCTCGATCTGCGCCACCATGTCGAGGCCCAGCTGGTGGATCTCGTCGGGCGTCAGGGTCGCGGTCGTGTAGTTCTTCAGCGAGACGGCATAGTAGTCGCCGCCGTCCTTCAGGCGCCAGACGCCGACGTCATGGGTGGCCTTGGGCCGAACGCTTTCCAGCAGGGCGATCTGGCGCTTCAGGGCCGGCAGGACCGAGTTCAGATAGACCTTGGTCGCCTCGCCCGCCCAGTTGCCCTCGATCTTCTTCTCACCGGTACGGCGAACGATCGACTTGATCAGCGGTGCCTCTGCCGTCGGGGTGTCGGCAAAGGCCTTCATCTGGATCAGGGTCTTGTCGATCACGAAGTCCGGCGGGATCACGCCATCGGCATAGTCGCGCTTGGCGATGATGGTTTCCTGATCCATCAACCGGGCGAAGCCCTCCATCCGCTGCAGATAGGCGTCGGCATCGGCCTTGGTCTCGATGCTGTGCTGGGTGTCGAGGAAGTCGGGCATCGACTGGTAGGAGCCCGTCAGCTGGCTGAGCACATAGGGCGCGCCCGAACCGCCGCCGGCATAGGTGAACTTGCTGCCCTCGTCCTGCACCGCCAGGGTGAACTCGACGGTGTCGTAGTTGATGGCGTCCATGCCCGAGAGGGCCTTGCGGTCGATGGCGCGCAGGGCGGCCAGCTGTTCGCGGGTCTGGGCCGCCCCGGCGGCGATCGCCTCGGCTGAGCGGTCGGACAGCAGGCCCTTGGTCCAGGCCAGATCACCGTTGTCCAGGCCCAGGCCCGTGGCCAGTTCCGGGGCCTGGCGCAGCAGCTTGGCCATGGCCTCGTCGAACAGGGCATTCAGCTTGGCGGCTTCGCCGGTCGCGGCGTCGCGGGCAAAAGCAAGCGACGGCGCCGTCACGGCCAGGCCGGCGGCGACGGTGGAAAACAGCATCTGGCGACGAGTTTGCAAGGCGAGACCCCTAAGGAACGTTTTGTTGGGCGAATGCGTAAGCCCTGGCCCGGACCGGCGTAAATTAATTTCTCTTAATTCGGCCGTTCGGCACTGGGCTGGTTCCGAAGCCCTCAGTCGCCGCGCTGCAGGGTCACGAACAGCTCGTTCTCGATCACCCACTGGCCGGTGACCTTGCGCCAGGTCGCCATATAGGAGCCCGACTGCTCCGGGGCGTCGCGCCAGGACCCCACCCAGCGCCCCTGCTCGGCCGCCCGCAGGCCGGCACTGTCGATCGTGATCGAACCTGTGGTCCGCACATAGGCGATGAAGTCGGGATCGCGGAACTGGGCGTCGAAGGCGGCGATCACCTCGGCCGCGCCCATCAGCACCGACCCGTCGCCGGCGATCAGGGTCACCCGCGGGTCAAAGAACGGGGTCAGGCGCGCGGCGACCTTGCCGGCAATCAGCTTGTTGGTCAGCTTGCGACGGGCGGCGATGGCGTCGGCGGGCTCGGTCATTGCGGGTCTCGCGGGAGGATCGCGGCGGTGTAGCCTCTGCTTCTACGCTGCCCCGCCGCCGAGTCGCCATGTCCGCCCCCACCCTGACCACCGCCCGCCTGACCCTGACTGTGCCGCAGGCCGGCGACTTCCCCGACAGCGCTGCCCTGTGGGCCGATCCGGTAGTGACCCGCTTCGTCGGCGGCCGACCCTGCACGGAAGAGGAAAGCTGGGCCCGGTTGCTACGCTTGCGCGGCCTGTGGGGCCTGCTGGGCTATGGCTACTGGGCGGTCCGCGAGACCGTCACCGGCCGCTATGTCGGCGAGGTCGGATTTGCCGACTTCCACCGCGACATCCAGCCGTCCCTCACCGGCCTGCCCGAGATGGGCTGGGTGCTGGCGACCTGGTCGCACGGTCAGGGCTTCGCCAGCGAGGCGGTGACGGCGGGCCTCGCCTGGATCGACCAGACCCTGCAGCCGCCGGTCGTGCCGTGCATCATCGACCAGGCCAACGCACCCTCACTGGCCCTGGCCAGCAGGATGGACTTCCAGCTCGTGACCGAGACGACCTACAAGGACGCGCCGATCAGGCTTCTGGAGCGGACCCGCCGCTGAGGTCGGGCTTGCGCCCGCCACTGCCGGCATTGAGCCGCCGGGCCGCCAGGGCCCCGACGAGGAACAGGGCCCCGACCGCCAGGAAGGAGGCCGCCCGGATCACGCCCTCCAGCCGCGCCAGATCGAACAGCATGACCTTGATTGCGGTCAGCAGCAGAACCGCCAGACCGGCCCAGCGCAGGGTCGTGTCGCGGCGGGCCGAGCCGAGGCTGAGAACCGCCAGGCCGAACACCGCCCACAGCGCCGAAAAGGTCCAGGTCTCAAGCGCCCCGCCGCGACCGGGCGCGCTCATGTCCGCCCCATGGAAGGCCCAGCGGATCAGCAGGCTGACCAGGGCAAACAGGATGCCGACACAGACCGCCAGCGCCGCGCGGCCGAAGGGTGACTCGTCCCGGCGCAGGCCCAGCACGGTCGCCGCGCCGAGGCCGTAGAGGCCGAACAGCAGCAGCCCGGCCGGCACCGAGGCCAGGGGCTGGTCCAGCGGACCCCACCACGGGCTGGCATAGCGTCCGAACACCAGGGCCGCACCCGCCAGCGCGATCCAGCCGGCAGCCGGCGCGGCCTGATGCAGCCAGCGGCCGCCCCGGTGTGAGGCGGCCAGTCGCGACGACAGCAGGCCACGGGCCGTCAACAGACCAAGGATCGCATAGGCACAGGCCTCGGCCCGGCCGATCCCGCCCTGCGTCAGATCGAGGCCGTGGAAGGCCCAGCGCAGCAGTTGCAGCAGCAGGGCCACGGCCAGTCCGGCCGCTACGGTCAGGGCTGCGCGGTCCAGCGGAGTGTCGCCCCGCCGCAGGCGCAGGGCCAGCAGCACGGCCAGGGCGTGCAGGCCAAAGACCAGCAGGGCATTGCCCACCGACGGCAGGGCCGTCTGCGACAGACCCCACCAGGGGCTGGCCAGCAGGCCGAAGACCAGAACACCACCGGCCAGACTGATCCCGCCGGCCCCCGGGGCGGCGGCGCGCAGCCAGGCGGCCTGGGCCCGGCCCGTTCCGACGCGATCCGCCCCCAGGGCCCAGGCCGTCAGCAGGGCCAGCACGGCGTAGACACAGGCTTCCGCCCGCTCAACCGGTGCGCCGGCCATCTGCGCGCCATGGAACAGGTGGCGCAGGACCAGCAGGATCCAGAGCAGGCCAAAGACCACGGCGGCCACCAGCCAGCTCCGGCTCCAGGCCTCGTCCGGACGGGCCCGGCGGCGCACGGTCGCGGCCAGCAGCAGGGCCGGGGCCAGGAAGGCCAGGATCAGGCTGTTGAACACCGGCAGGCCGGCCGGGGCCTCGCCGATGCCCCACCAGGGGTTCAGCACCAGTCCCGGTCCGATCAGGCCATGCAGGATCCCGACCCCGATCACGGCCACGGCGCGCCCGCGGGCGATGATCCCGTCATCGTCCCTTTGCCGGGCCACCAGCAGCAGGCCGGCCGAGAGCATCAGCAGGGTCCGCAAACTCGCCTCGAACAGCGGGCCAGAAGCCGAGGCCTTGCCGGCCAGCACGATGTGCAGGCCCGTAAACAGGCCCAGAAGCAGGACCAGCAGCGCGGCCGTCGACAGCGCCTCGCGCTCGTTGCGCTGCGCCTCACCGCGACGCTTGAGCGCCCGCGAGCCGACAAACAGCAGGGCCGAGGTCAGGGCCGAAATGCCGAGCAGGTTGCTCAGGGCCAGACGGCCGGCCAGGGCCTCGCCGATGAAGCCGGTGCGCAGCATGACCGCCAGGGCCATCAGCCCGCCCGCCACCGCCGCCGGGGCAAGTCCCCGCCAGCCGAGGCCTGCCGCCGCAAGGGCCAGGATCAGGGCGGCCAGGGCCTGGGTCGCCGGCTCAACGGCCACCGGACTGGCAGCGTGCAGGGCCACAAAGGCCAGTTCGGCCGCCGCCCCCAGCCACAGGCCCAGCCCCGGATCGGTCTGGGCGCTGCCGCCGGTCGCTTCGACCCGCCGGACCAGCAGAACGGCCGAGGCAAACATCCCGGCCGAGATCAGGGCGGCCGGCAGCCAGGCCGGCTCCAGCTCAGCCTGCTGCAGCAGCGGCCAGGCGAGGCTGGCCAGCAGTGCGGCACCGATGCCGCTGATCGCGAGCACGAGCGTCCGGGGCAGGACCTCGCGCAGCCGCAGGGCGGCCAGCAGGCCACTGGCGGGGATCAGGGCCGCCAGCGCGAAGACCCAGGGCGTCTCGGGCTCGTCGCCCTTGAGCCCCAGAACCATCAGGGACGCCAGGATCGCCACGGCGACCGGGGCCGCGAACACGAAGGCCGGGATCAGGCCCGCCACGGTTCCGGCCGCGCCCAGCACGACCAGGGCTGCGGCGAGGATGATCGCCACCGGCAGGTCATGGCCGGTCGCCGGGGCCTGCAGCCACACGCCCAGCGACACCAGGCTGACCAGACCCAGGGCCACGGCGGGCTGGTTGTCGAACACGCGATCCGTCGGGGTCGCGAGGCCCCTCGCCTGCTGCCAGACCGTGGCGCTGAACGGCCCGAGCGCGGCCACCAGCAGCAGGAAGGCTGCGTCCAGCGTGCGCTGGTCGGTGATCAGTCCAAGACTCCAGAAGGTCAGAACGGCCAGGGTCAACCGGCCGGCCTTGCCCCAGTGGCGCGCGGCGCTCAGGGCGCTGCCCGTCGCTCCGATCAGCACCAGATAGGCCTCGAGCACCGAGGGGGCCCAGTCGCTGCTCCCGGTGACCAGCGGGGCCAGGGCCGCGCCGAAGATCGCCAGCAGGGCCAGGGGCTCGCCATGTCTAAGGGCCAGACCCAGCAGGCCGAACGAGATCGCACCGGTCAGGACGGCGGCCATCGGTAGAGGGATCAGATGGTACAGCCCGTGGGCCGCGCAGACCGCGCCATAGAGGGTGACCGCGCCGGCCCCGGCCGCCAGGGCAGCGGCCAGCAGGTGGCGGCCGCCCGCGACCTGTTTCTGGCGCAGGATCCATTCGCTGGCGGCGACCATCGCCCCGCCCAGCAGGACGGCGGCGGCGATGCGCAGCGTCGGCGTGAACACCCCGCGCTGGGCCGCATACATCACCAGCAGCAGCCCCCCGAGCGCCAGGCCGCCGCCGCCGATCCAGGCCAGACCGTTCTCGGCCAGCCAGGTGGATACGGCGGGCCAGGAAAAGCTTTTGGCCGGAGCGGCGGGACGCGTCGCCGGCGACGGCGCGGACTGGAAGAGCGGTGCCGGCGGCGGCGCGACCTCGGCCATCACCGGCTCGGGGATCGGCACGGGCTGCGGCGGGGCCGCGGGTCGGGGGTCAGGTTCAGGGGCCGGCTCCGGCACGGCGACCACCGGCAGCGGCTCGACCGCGACCTCGGGCGCCGTCCACGGCGAGACCGCCGGCGGCATGGGTTCGACGCTGGCCGGAACCACGGGCGCGGCCCGCACGACCGGCTCCGGACGCCGCAACAGCTCGGCCACCCGCGTCTCGAGCGCCTTCAGGCGACGGTCCTGCCGGTACAGCACGACCGCCAGAACAAGGATGATCAGCCAATGCACCCGGTCGAGTCCCTGAAAGCCGCAAGCGTCACAGGACCGACCCATAGCACAGGGATCACGGAAAGGTTGCACCCTGAGTGGGCAGGTGGCGGGTGGCGGGGGCGGCCTGATTTCAGGTCTCGACCCTAGGCGGACATCTGCAGACATGCTCAGCTTAGCCATGCACTTCAGATGGATCAGCCTCGTCACCCTTTGCCTGGCGCTCTCGTCGTGTTCGGACGGCGGCATCAACGGACGCCCTCGGCAGTTTTCCGGCGTACGGCTTTATGAGTTCGAAGGATCGACCTTTGTCGAAGGCGCAACCCGGGTCCCGACCGAACCTCCAGACTACGCGAAGACAGACTATATGGAGTGGCGTGATTGGCCCCAGTTGGAGGCTCTCATGGACAGAAAACTGGAAAATGAGCGCTGCTACACCGTGCAGCCGTTTCTGGTCAGCTTTTCCGGTTACCGAACACACTACCCGTTTTACAGCGGAAGGCGCTTTGGCGGTGCGGGGCACCTGGGGCTGTGGCGTTCAAAAGTGACGGTACAGCGAGCAATTTCCGCCAGACGGCTCGGCCCCTCATTCTGCGCCTAACGCCAGCGCCCCTGACCTGAAGTGCGCTCAGACCGCATTACGGCCTGGCACCCAGGGTCTGGTTACGGGCGGGGTGCAAAAGTCCGTTCCCGAGCCAAGTCGGACCTCGGGTTGATCCCAACCGCACCGACGCTATGGTGAAGCATGGCTCAGCGACTACCAGATCGCGATGGATGGGTGACGGGTGACCTCGCCGCATTACCGGCCTGTCCGCCGTTCCCCTCATTCACCGAGTTCGAACTGCGTGCCTTGGATTGCATTGCGTCGATCTTTGGTGACCAGGAAGGCGAGTTTCGGAAACAGGTTGCCGCGAGCACGGTCACCGACCGGATAAACACTATAGTCGGCTTCTATACACGGGTGGTTGTGGATCGCTCGGCCTGCCGGCCGCTTCCTATCCAATTCAAGGGGGGGCACTTCGAAGTGGATGCTGTTGAGCATGGCGTTGGCTTAGTGCTCTGGGATGACGATGGCTATCTCGAAACCATCGAAGGCTTCACTTACGACGAGGACCCGCTGCAAGGGCGAGAGTTGGCTGACTTGAAATTCATCGCCTTGAGCCAGTTGGGCTGATCCCATCTTCTCACTGCGCGGCGTCAGTTATCCACCCCTTTCAGACGCTGCGTGGGTCTGCACTGGGCTCTCGTCATCTGCTCTCCCCGGCGAAAGCCGGGGCCCAGATTCAGCTCGAGCCTCTGGGGATGATGCACCTACGCGCCTGGCCGAGCGCGTTCAGCGTTCGGGGTTCGATCTGGACCCCGGCTTTCGCCGGGGAGAGCGGAGATGCAGGTTAGGTCCGCAAACCACCCTTCCCAGACAGTCGCTAGGTTAGGTTCCGGGTTAAGGGCCAAGTGCCCTTCCCTCGCCCGCCACCAACCCCTAACGCCTCATTAACCATGTTCACCGCATCCTGAGCCCGCGATTCCCAGCCCTGTTCGGGCGCGTGCGAGAGGGGCCCTGATGACCGGCGCTGAAGTTCTTGATGTCGGTCGCGACGCCATCTGGCTGACCCTGCAGCTGTGCGCGCCGGTGCTGATCGTCGGTCTGGTGGTCGGGGTGGCCATCGGCCTCTTTCAGGCCCTGACCCAGATCCAGGAAGCCACCCTGGTCTATGCCCCCAAGATCGTGGCCATCTTCGTGTCGCTGCTGATCTTTCTGCCGCTGATGGGCTCGCTGATGGCGGGCTTCATGCGCCAGATCGCCGCTCGCATCGCCGGCATGTAGCGAAGGACCCCGGCGCTTGGACTCCTACGCCACTGCGGCCCAGGTCTATGTCGCCGGTCTCGTCTTCGCGCGGGTCGGGGCCATGGTCATGCTGATGCCCGGCATCGGCGACACGGCCGTGCCGCCGCGCATCCGCCTGTCGTTCGCGCTGCTGATGGCCATGATCCTGACGCCGCTGGTCCAGGCCAGTGTCGGCCGTGTGCCGTCCAGCGTCGGCGGCCTGGCCGGCCAGGTGATCCACGAGATCCTGATCGGCCTGATGATCGGGGCCGTCCTGCGGCTGTTCTTCACGGCCCTGTCGACGGCCGGTGAAATCGTCTCGATGCAGACCACCCTGTCCTTCGCCCAGAGCACCAACCCGTCGATGGGCCAGTCGAGCACGGCGGTGGCGACCTTTCTGTCGATGCTGGGCCTGACCCTGATCATGGCCACCGACCTGCACCACCTGTTCATCGGGGCGATCGTCAAGTCGTACGACCTGTTCCCGTTCAGCCGCGCCGTGCCGGTCAATGACGCCGCCACCCTGGCCCTGCGCACCGTCGCCGACAGCTT
>Ga0187842_1000166_pt1 | contig 35338 bp, 28 predicted proteins | sample SpaLakP09_SKY_41_FD_134514 | JGI IMG/M metagenome (GOLD analysis project Ga0187842, IMG submission 134514) | Oligotrophic lake water microbial communities from Sparkling Lake, Wisconsin, USA - SP09_SKY_41 | ecosystem: Environmental > Aquatic > Freshwater > Lake | place: USA: Sparkling Lake... | reverse complement strand
GCATGAGTATGTGGCAGCGTACAAGGATATCGGCGTGGCCTACCGTGAAATCATCGGCAAACACTTTCCGGCCATGACGGCGGTGCAGGTGGCCGGACTGGTGGAGGACAGGGCGCGGGTGGAAATCGAGGTGACGGCGGTGGTGCCGCCGGCCGACTAATCCCCGCCTTACCAGATTGGTCCCCCCGACTGGAATCGAACCAGTATCCCACGCTTAGGAGGCATGTGCACTATCCATTGTGCTACGGGGAGATGACCCGGAAGTCCATGATTATAGCTGACCGGTGCCTGTATCGGGGCACATGATTTATCATCAGAGTTGCGCAAAAAAAGCCCGCGTAGAATAAGTAATCAAGGTGTAAGTCGGGCCGTTTGTAGTTGCCAGCGGGGGCATGCACGCCCTGCTAAAGTATTGTGAGCATTGTTTGCGGAAAATGTTAACAAAGACGCGCTGGCCGCGCGAAATAGACGTCTCAATTGTTAATAATATACCTTACTGTGATATACCTTACTGTGGCCGCGACTTGAATTCTTTTGCAAGTAGTTTTAGCGGCGGCGCACTATAACGTCTACTACTTTCAAACCGTCCGCCTCGGCAACTGTATGCATGCGCAACCATGCCGGATTGCCTTGCGGACGTAACTCACCTAACGACGTTTCGACATAGCTGGTTGGGCTCAATTCCTGTATCTGACGCCATTCGATGTGATGGCCGTAGGCGTCCGCACTATTCTGGGCGGGGCGCACCAGGCCCGTCGGCGTGACCATGATGGGCCCGGCCGGGCGGGCGCAGCGGATATCCGAAATCACCGGATTGGCAGCATGCGCCTGCCATGGACCCTGTAACTGGTCAGCATAGTAGAGGTGCAGCTCTTCGCCCCGTTCAGCGCCTTCTTCCACCACGCTGACCCACATCCACCAGCGCCCATCGCTGTGTTTGTGCAGAGTAGCGTCGACCGCATTGACGCTGTCTACCAGCACTGCCTCCAATTCCCAGCGGCCGGGAAATTCTACGCAGCGATGTAGTTCTACGCGCCGGGTGGCCGAAGTCTCCGGCACCATGTATAGCTGATCGCCATCTTTGACGACGAAGGGATAGCTCAAGTGAAAATCCCGGCTCATCAAGGCTTGCGGCTGGCCACAATGGCCGTCGGCCTGAACTTCCATCGCCAGCAGGTGCCCGCGCAGGGCAGCGAACGGCAATTCTTCAAACAGGATCCAGTGCTTGCCTTGCCAGTACAGCGGCATCGGGTCGGCCCAGAATACTTCTTTGGGCGGCACCAGGAAGGTGAACTGTTCCAGTCTGTCCCAGCGCGCAGCCGGATTGAAGGTATAGGCTATCTGCCACTGGTCGAGATAGCGCCAGCGTTCGAGCCGGTTGGCCAGAACCCGCCGTATCACTCCGCATAACAGTGCCAGTCCGCCCGGCTGGGGTGTTGAATCAAGCGGGCCAGCCAGATCGGCTTGTATCGGCGGTGTAAACGGGTGCTGCTGCAGTTGTGCAGCCAGCACGCGCGGCATAAAGGCTTTGGCCTTGTTCAGTGCCCGTTGCCGGGTGGCTTCCAGCGAGTTGGTTACGGCGGCACTGAGCGACCGGTACAGTACGGTGGGCGGGGTGGCTGCAAAGTCCAGCAAACGGGTTTCACATAGATGCGGGGCGTGCAGCATGGCATGCGCACCCGCCTGCGGATGCATGGCGAGCTGTTGGCCATCCAGGGTCAAAGCCCAGATGGGTGGCGTATCGGCAGTGTTGAGTGCAGTGGGCGGAAATTCCAGCAGCCAGACCACCAGGTCGATGCCGGCCTCGCGCCATGCCTGCAGCGCACCGGCCGGTATCTGCACGGTGCCTGCCGTAACCGTCCATGTAGCCATGGCAGCTTGCGGCGCCTGCGCTGGCACTGCCAGGCCGTCGATGCGGACGCCGCGCCCCATGGCACGCCGATCAAGTTGCTGATAGCAGCGGGTCCAGAAGGATGGCTGGGGGGCTGCATTGCTAACCTGGGTCCAGCCATGCCAGCGTACGTCTGTTGTTGCCAGCATGCGTTCGAGCATTTGGCGTGCCCACAGCGGCAGCTGCGGGGTGCTGCTAACGACGTGTAATTTCATGTGCGGGCTTTCAGGTCTTGTAGCAGGGCCAGATAGCGTTCGGCCGTGGTGGCGGGCGAATGCTCGCGCACAAAATAGGCATGGCCGAGTTGCGCCAACTGCTGGCGTTCTTCCTCGTTCTGCATCAGGCGCTGGACGGCGTCAATCAGTGCCGGCTCATCCTTCACCAGGCAGTAGGGCGGCTGCTGGTCGATGCGCGAGCCGGTATCAAACAAGGCTGCGCTGGGAACGTGGCGCGACCAGGCCTGCAGGAAAGTGTTGGGGAAGCCTTCATGATCGGAAGTGTTGATCAGTAGGGCCGCGCGGTCGAAATAAGTGTCGGCCTGATCGAATGGTATGAAGCCCATGAAGTGCAGATTAGGCAGCGTGGCCGCTTCTTTTTCGATCTGTGCGTAATATTCCAGTACGGCCGGGGTATCGCCCATGGCGCCGCCTATCATGCGGAATTGCAGATGGGGACAGGCTTTTGCGAGCGCCAGAAAACGGTCGGGCCGTTTGACAGGGCGTATCATGCCCACCCACAGCACTTCGCGAGCGTCCGGCGGGTTAGGGCGGATTTCGCCGCTGGGTGGCGCGTAGCAGCTGGGAATCAGTACGCCGTCGCGCTGATGGTTGGCCTGCAGCAGTTCGCGCTGGCGCGGATTCTGGATCACCACGGCACTGGCCTGGCGCAGGCCGCGCCGGAACAGCCAACGGTCACGCCGGTTGTGCACATTGGGCGGGCCGGGCTGGAAGTCGAGGTCGGACGCGCCAGCATAGATGGCGGGCTTGTTATTCCAGCGGCACCAGGCCGTCATCAGGCCGGTGGCCATGCCGGAGCAGCGCTGGTAGTAGACGTCCGCATTGGCGCGGCGCATGGCCTTGAACAGGCCGGTGATGCGCGGATGCAGGAAGCGCAGTCCCCGTATGCCGTCATTCGGCCCGTAGGTGCGCAGCACCCGTATGCCGTCTATCCATTCTTCCTCCGGTTGGCCGTAATCCATGCAGATAAAGGTGACAGCGATACCGGCACGAACCAGAGCGCGCGCGATCATGACCTGCTGCACCTGGGCACCGCCCAGTTCGCGCAGGTCGCGCCGGCCAGCCAGCACAGGATAGGCAGTCAGTGCCAACATGCAGATGTGGAGCGGAGGAGTAGTGGTGTTCACGGTTTGATATATTGCTGGTAGACGGATTCGAGTGCCTGAACGGCAACCTCAAGCGTAGCGTGCTGGTCAACCCAGGCTTGCTGGCGCGCGCTCAGTTCAGTATCGTTGGCAGCACGCTCAATGGCGGCGGCCAGTTGCGCACCATCGCGCTGCTCTATCACTTGCCAGGGTTCAGGCAGAATCATGCGGATATCGGAATAGGCCGTACTGACCACGGGGGTGCCCGCAGTCATGGCTTCCAGAACCACGTTGGGGAAGCCTTCGCGCAGCGAGGTGGAGAACAGCACATTGCATTGCGCCATCAGTTCGATTACCTGCTTGCTGGTGCCTAGGCGATGTACGCGATCCGGTGCGGAAAGCTGCTCGAACGCCTGTTCCACTTCGGCAGCGTAGCGCTGCATTTCGTTCATGCCCACCTGGGCATATGGCAGGAATTGCTGGAACGGTGCACCGATGAAAATGATATGCCATGGACGACCCGGCAGTGCCAGCAGCGCCTGGCAGACGGTGGTGGCAAGCAGGAAATCCTTGTCTGGCTTGACGGAGCCGACAAAGCAAGCGATCCTGGCATCGGCCGGTATGGCCAGCTGTTCGCGCAGCCCCTTGGCATGGGCCGCGCGCGCGCGCACGCTGGCAACATCGATGCCGTTCCAGACCACGTGGATATGATTCTTCAGGCCGCGATACATGCGCCGTGCCAGATCGGCACCGGCCCAGGAATTGGCGATAACCCCCGTGGTCATCCAACTGGTAGCGCGGTGCACCCATTGCTGTACGGGACGCAGCTCGTAGTCGCTGCTGCGTTCGGCGCACAGGACAGGAATGCCGCGACCAAATACTGCCAGGCGCGCATATAGGTTACCGTCAAACAGGAAGCCATGTACCAACTGGGGCTGGAAACTGCTGACCACATCGCGCAGCCGGCCTAGCAGTTGCCAGTCCATACGGCTGCGTTTGCTGTCTTCCCATAAAGGGATGCCGGCAGCCCGGACTTCGTCGGCGCGCCCCGTCCCGCTCACCAGCGAATAAATGGCCACGGCATGGCCGCGTGCCTGCAGCCCCCGCGCCAGCGCAATAATCTGGGTCTCTGCGCCACCATAACCGAGTCCCGGGCAAACGATCAGTACCCGCATCTCAGCCTCGCTGCTTGAGCTGCTTGAGCCAGAGGTACAGCCTGCCGCGCCAGGTCAGCGGCATGATGCCGTCAAACTCCCGCGTGACAACGCCACCGAACTCCTGTTTGAATGCATTGATCTGCAACTTTTGCTGATCAGTCTGGCCGGCATACCAGCCGCCGAAATCGTAAATGCTGCATTGGGCCACTTTCAGTGCTTGCATGTCCTGGAAGTGCAGCCAGCGATTGGCACGTCCTATCATGCTGCGGTGCGCGCCGTCGGCGCTGGCGCGATATTGCGAAGCCGAGTGCAGCAGACGGGCCCTTCCTTGAGAAACGATGTAGCTATGTGCTACCAGCTGTACGCCATGCTGGCTGGCCCAAGTCAGGTGCAGCACGCCTGCCGCTGCAGCTTGATTCAGATACAGGCGTTCGCACAGTGGCAAGCCTTTTTGTGCAGCGAAGCTGTCGTAGAAATCGGCGTAGGCGGCAATGGCACTGGCGTCGGGCCGGGTTTCGATCGTGAAGCTCAGTTCGTCCTTGCTGTCGGCGCGCCGGACCTGGTACTGAGTGTCCTTGGTGAAGGCGGCGTTCCACTCAGCGGGCGAGAGGGTCAGGTCGATTAATAGCGTATGTTTTTCCGTGACCTTGCCCTGCCAGTCGGCTGCAGGCCATTGGCGGGCGATCAACAGGTCCGCGCCGCTGGCGCTGGCTGGGCGCCCGAACCAGGCTTCGGCTGTATTGACCCAGCGGCCCTGGCTGAGGATGCAGGCGGGTTGATTCATGCTGTCACCTTTGCTGGATGGTTTAGCCGCCATTGTTCGGCAAAGTCGCCCATGGTCATGCCGCGATGGGTGCGCGCGATGGCGCTGAACATCAGACGCATATCGGCAAACAACTGCTCAATATCATCTTCGCCAGGGAAGTAAGGGCTGCCGCCAGGCATGAATTCCGATGAGTGAATCATGAACTCCAGATAGGGGGCGGGTGCTGCCTCGCGTTCGATCAGCTGTAGCACTTTTATCAGATTGCCGCGCTTGAGGCGCAGCCAGTCAACCGGTTCGGCCAGCCGGTAGGCCAGCGAACGGAGCACAGGCAACTGGTACATCTGCGGCATGCGGCGGCTGATCCAGGAGGCACGCGTAGTCATCGGCACTTCCAGCAGGGTACTGTCGCCCGGACGGGCCAGATTGTCGAGGTCTACGTAGTACGGGGTGTGCGGGAAGTGGCGGTAGTCGGTGCCGCCTTTGCCTTGGGGGGAGCCAGGCTGGGCACTCCAGTCCACGCCCGGCGTGACCGAGCAGTCCACGGTATAACCGTGCGCGACCAGGGCACGAGCGTACCGCTCATCCATGGCCCAGCGGCCAGCACGATGGGAAACCATTTTGCGTCCGAAGGTATCCTCGAGCAGCGCCGTATGGATACGCACCTTTTCCAGTAATACATGATCGGGGTATTCGATCAGATACGGATGGTAGCGATGGTCATCGTCGGTCACGGCAACATGGGGCGGGCTGTCCCAGGCGTGAATATGGCTACCTACTTCCGCCCGGCCATCAGCGATCGCGGCGCGTGCCATGCTGACAAAAGGCTGGGCCTTAGCCATTTCCCAGTTGGTCAGGTAGGTTGGCTTGAAATCGAATTCGTCGCACAGATCCTGAAAACGGGGGATGAACTCGGCATTGCGGGTGGAAGGAGCGCCAGCGCCGCGTCCCCACAGGTTGTCTCCTTCTGTGTCTATGGTGATCAGAAAAGGCTTCATGGTCGTGGTAGCGGATTTAGTTGGCGGCAGGTGCCGGAATGATTTTGTGTGGCAACCAACCGCGGTTGCGTGCGATTAACAAGTAAGGAATCGCAATGATGATGCCAGTGAGGATCATCCCTACCAGCGGCGGAATACTCTCAGGACGATATTCGTAGCCCAGCCGGCCTAGCGCCGCCAGTCCCCAGCAGATGGCGGTCATGGACAGCAGGCTGCCCCAGGCTTGCAGCTTGGATAATGGCCACTTGATGGAGGTGGCCAGCCTGCGCAGGATTAGGCTTCGCTCCAGCACGGCCATGACGACGCCACCGGACGCCGCGCCGACCAGGCCCAGCGTATAGCCACCGACGAATGAAATTACCAGAGACACCACCAGCAGTGGCACGCTGATGCGGGCGGAATAGCGCATCTCACCGGCCAACATAACCAGACTGTTAAGTTCAACGATTTGTAGCAGCCAACTCACAACCAGGATGCGCATGACGGGAACGGCACCGATATAGGTGGAGGTATAGATTAATGTATAGATCGGTTCGCCAAAGCACCAGATAAAGGCCAGTACGGGGACAGCAAAAAATGCCACGATTAAATTGGCGCGATTGTTGGTGTCGATCACGGCATCCCAGTCTCCGCTGGCTTCGTGCTTACTCATGGAAGGCATGAAAGTACTGGAAATAGCTCTTCGCATCATCAGTACCAGCGATCCAAAGACGGCCCCCAGAGCAAAAACTGCGAACTGGACAGTGCCGAACAGGGCGGCAGCAATCCACTGGTCTGCCTGCCGTCGCACTGAAATCAGCAGGGAAGACAGGCCTAGCGGCATGGCTTGCGTGCTCTGACTTTCCCAGTGCCAGCGGGTGGGCGCGGTACGACCTAGATGGTGATATTTACGTGCGTAGTTCGAGATAAGCAGCAAGCGCACAGCGGCAACTACGGCCAGCATGTAAAACACGGCTACCACGCTGCCATACCAGTAGGCTGCTGCGCCCGCCAGTATCGTACGCAAAACGGCCAAAGCTATGACGGCACGGGCCTGCCAGTCACCACGTTCATCTGCTACAGGCAGGTAGTCTATCATGCCTCCGCTCACCCACAGAACAGTGAACAGGGCACCGGCGCCGGCAAGTGCGCGCAAACCCTCAGTCGGTCCCCACCAGTACATGGAGATGGCAACGCCAATACCCGACACTATGCCGATTAGCAGCATATAGGCTGCGGTGACGGCAACGTAGCGTTGTTGATCCAGTTGTTTGGATTTCGGCAGGAATAGTGCCAAAGTATCTGGCATACCCATAGGCAGCATGCCGGCACAGCCGGCCGCAATCAGCCACAGCAGGCGATAGTCGCCGAATGCTTCCATGGTGAGATGGCGTACTAAAATGACAGGCAGGATTACTTGCAGTCCCAGTTCCACCATTTGTGATACTACGAGCCAGACAGAACGGCGGCCTAAACCCATAGAGATACTCCATTAGCGATGTGATGGGGAGTGGGGTTCAAGTGCATAGAGAGAGGGCGGGTAAGTGAGGATGTTGATTAGTAGGCAATATATTGTAATGCAAAAGCAGGGATGCTGTCTAACTTCAGGGCGAATTGTCAGAGTGATTAGTCGTAGTGTGAGCGCCACGATAGTTTGTCAACTCTTGTGTAAATTTTCCGCAGGAAAGGCGTATATCTGCCCTCTGCACAAAAAATGAGCGTATTGTAGTGAATCGTGTCGGCGTGAAACAATTGATTTCTTCCCAGAAAACATTATTGCGTCTATCATATGAGTCTATGAATTACTCAATGCTATCTGGGTGGACTCAAACCTGATTCAGGTGTGCAGTTGGCCGGCATGAATCTCCGCCCTGAGACGGCAGTATCCGAATGGGCAAAACGACTACTTTCGATCAGGAGCAACCAACATGAACATGAAATTTTCGCCGGGCCTGGGTGCTGCGGTTTTGGCACTGCTGGCCACTTATCAGGCGCCGGTCTGGGCTGGCGATATTCGCAATCCTTTGTTCTGTACGCCAAATACGCTAGCCGACTGGCCCGCTTTGACACCGTTGAACCGCGCAATCCAGCCTATGGATTGCGGAATTATTGATCATAACCCCCCGATTCTTGCGTGGCAGAACATTACTGGTGCCACCGGGTACGAGGTGAAATTGGTAAATTCGGCGGGCGTGGCAAACACTTATAGTACAACGTATCCTTGGTATCAGCCGGCCAATGCCATTCCCGTGGGCGACTACACTTGGAGTGTGCGCGCAAAAGGGGCTACTGCATGGGGGGTGCAGCGCAAGTTTCGTATTGCCGCAAATGCCCGTGACTTTACCTTACCTAGTGTTGAAACGGCGTTGGCACGCGCCAAGGCGACGGCGCGTCCAAGAGCGATGCCGCCAGTCGGTGCCGAGCGTACCGCATGGCTCAATGATCTGGCCGGGCAGCGCGCGACTGGTTGGATAGGATTGCGTAAACGTGTAATGAGTAAATTGTCGGATGACTTGCCGGTCGAGCCAGCTTCCGCCTCAAAAGTCGCTGGGGCGGCGACGGCAGCCGCTGCGACGGCAAATCTGGCGTTCATGAACCAGATGAACAAGCTGACTGAGGCTGCGCGCGAATCTGCAGCTTTGGCTTGGGTGGAAAAAGACCCCAGCGTGATCGCTGATGCCAAACGTCGTCTTTTGCATCTAGCCCGCCTCGATCCGCAAGGTACAACGTCCTGGGCAGCCGAGGGGCTGTCGGCGCACCGTACGGTCTGGACCATCGCGAATGCGTATGACTGGATGTTGCCATATTTGTCGGCGTCTGAACAGGCCGAGTGTGTGGCCTCGATTAAGGCGCGGGTTCCCGACATGTTGGCCTCGTTGACCGATGTAAAAGAAGGCATTGTTGCGAAGCCGCTCGACTCATGGGCAATTGATACCATGCAGGCTACTCTGGAGATTTCTGCCATCATGGCAGGTACCTTGCCGGAGGCGGATACCTGGTTCCGTGCCCTGTACCCAATTTTCCCAGCCTGGCTCAACCCGTGGGGTGGCGACGATGGCGGATTTGCTAATGGTACGAATTATCTGATCTGGGCGCTGGAATCGCAGGAGAACTGGGATGTCATCCGTTGGACGATTGGTATTGATATCACCAAAAAGTCCTGGACGCGTAATTTGGGCCGTAGCTTAGTCTACTTCTATCCACCGGGTAGCCCTTTCGGTTTGTTTGGTGATGGCGCTGATAACGATAATACAGAACCTAATGGACGCTTGTTTAAACCGTATGCGGCAAGGATTAATGACCCCTTGTACAATTGGTATGCGGGCCAGCAGTTAGGTGGTGATACCAGTCGTCTTCAGTACTTGCTTGCTCCCCCGCTGAATGCCCAGGCTACGATTCCTGCCGGAACACCGAATTCGATCTGGCTGCCATCGACGGGATGGGTGGCGTTGCATAGCAGTCTGGCTGACCGAGCACGTACCTCTGTTTATTTTAAGAGCAGTCAGTATGGTTCGTACGGACACGGTCATGCCGACCAGAACAGCTTCACCATTAACGCCAAAGGCCGTGCTCTGGCGATAGAAACCGGTGTTTATGATTATTACGGGTCGTCCATTTATATCGGCTGGTCCAAAACCACTGCTGCGCACAACGCGATTACCTACGATGGCGGTAAAGGCCAAGGGCAGGGAAGCAACGGCAAAGGTGATGTGCTGGCAGCAGGTGCCATTACTGGCTTCAGTACCACGGATGCGGTCGATATCGTGCAGGGCGATGCCTCCAAAGCTTACGGCAGCGATGTAACCAAAGCTAGCCGCAGCGTCGTGTATGTGCGGCCTGCGACCAGTGCTGCAGGCGTCAGTGTGCCGGGTATGGTGCTGGTGTTTGACACGCTGGCTGCGTCGACTGCCAAGAAGTGGGAGTGGAATATCCACGGTGTATATGCTCCTAGCGTCTTTAATGCCGATAGCCTGATGCTGAAGAATATCGATACTGGCCTGTGTGTTGCTGTGCGCGGTGACACGGCACTGGTGCCAAGCGAGTTTGCGGCGCCAGCCAACGCGACTGCCACGCCGCAGTGGCATGGCCGCTACTCCGTGGGTAGTGCTGTTACCAAGGCAACATTTGCTGCCTCCATGCAGGTTGATTGCGGTACGGCAGCTATGCCGGTGCCGGTGCGGCAGACGGATGGTTCCTGGGTGGTTAGCACGGCGGCCTGGACCGTAACATATAAAGATGGCGTGGCCAACTACGCAGTCGCCAAATAAGCAGGTTTCGTGTATTGTCGCACTGAGTAGCACCCCGCCAGCCGGAAGGCTGGCGGGGTGTTACTGTTTTGGCGGGCTAAGTATGCTGGCTGGAGCCCTGGTTTCTTTGTATAATTTGCAATGGGTCTGCGTTCTGTGCTGCTCTTGCCTTTTTGATAAATGAAACGATTGACGTGACAATGCATAAGCCTGTTCTTTACCGCCCCGATATCGACGGGCTACGCGCCATCGCAGTACTTTCTGTTCTTTGCTTCCATGCAGTGCCTCAATGGCTGACAGGTGGTTTTGTTGGCGTCGACGTATTTTTTGTTATTTCCGGCTATTTGATCACCGGCATACTGGTGCGTGAGCTGAAGCTGGGTAAATTTTCCATTCTGAATTTCTATGTGCGCCGCGCACGGCGCATATTTCCTGCACTTATACTGGTATTGCTGGGCGTGCTGGCGGCAGGCTGGTTGTTGCTGTTGCCGACAGAATTCAATCCTCTCGGCAAACACGTGCTGGCAGGGGCAGGCTTCCTGTCGAATGTTTTGCTGTGGCGCGAAGTCGGGTATTTTGACGTCAGTGCTGATCTCAAGCCTTTGCTGCACTTGTGGTCGCTGGGAGTGGAGGAACAGTATTATCTGCTGTGGCCGCTGATTCTGGCCCTCGTAGCGCGCCGTGCCCGCATGGTCTGGTGGGCGGTTGGGGCAGTATTTATTGCTTCTTTCCTGCTCAGTGTAAATTGGGTATCCAGCCAGCCTTCCGCGGCGTTCTACTTGCCGCTGACGCGTTTCTGGGAATTGCTGGCGGGCAGTGCTCTGGCCATTGCCGAGGGGCGGCAAATTGCCTCTGCCGAGGGCTCTGCTGTAAGCGGGAACGGCTGGCGACACGGCGCATCCGTGCTGGGTTTGCTGCTGATTGCGATTGCGTGCGGCGGTTACACCCGTGCGATGGCGTTTCCGGGCTGGCTGGCCATATTGCCTGTGGCGGGGGCTGCGCTGTTGCTGTGGGCCGGGCCGATGGCCATTGTAAACCGCTGGCTGCTGGCGCATCCATGGGCCGTGGCGATCGGTATTATTAGCTATCCCCTCTACCTGTGGCACTGGCCGTTGCTGGCGTTTGCTCGCATGATCTTTGGCCCGGATTTACCTGTGGCCTACGCACTGGCGCTGATGCTGCTGGCCGCTGGTCTGGCCTGGTGGACCACCCATGTGGTCGAGGCCAGAATACGTGCACCTGAACGCAACCAGTTAGCGCGCCTGGACGCAATACGTTTGTGGGGCGGCTTGCTGGTCGTTGGTGCGCTCGGCGCTGGAATTTGGATGCTGCGGCTGGAGCCGTGGTCGGCACGTTTGCCAGCCGTGCAGCAATATAGTGCGGCTGCACAGGATTGGGTCCAGCCCATTGACAAGCTGATCCCAGGTGATAGCCGCGAGCGAGTCCTGTTCATGGGCGATAGCCATATGCAGCAATACATACCGCGCATCGAGGCCGTCATGGCCCAACGTCTGCAAGCTATGTATAGTGCCCAGTACATCACCATGGGGGGCTGTGTACCAGTGCCGGGTATCGACCGCCGCGCTGCGCCATGCGATCAGTTTACCCGGCAGGCCTTCAAACTGGCCCATGATCCGGCCGTGCGCACGGTAGTATTGTCAGCTTCCTGGTATGGCTGGTCCTTGCGCGATGATTATTTCGTTGCAGGTGATCCTGAGCGGCAATCCTTACAACCTTATGCCCCGGTCAATCAATGGATCTTCGACCGATGGACACGTGAATTGCAGGCCCTGCGGGCAGAAGGCAAGCGGCTGGTGATAGTTACGTCCAGCCCGCGCGGCGCACTGGTTGATCCGAAACGTGTGATTGATCGCTCGAGCGGACTGGTGCGGCCCGGGGTGCTGGCGCCTGTGTATGCGGCAGAACTACAAGAGGCGCGCAAATATGATCAGCGTATCATAGCAGTCGCCCATGCCGTGGGAGCGGAGCTGATCGATCCGTATGCATTGATGTGTGGAGCGAGCCTGTGCGAGGTGTTCACCGAGCAGGGGGCGCCGATCTATATGGACGACTCCCATCTGCGGGCAAGTTATGTTCGGAAAAATGCGCGCTTCGTCGACGCACTGTTGCGCTATCCTGATGCACTCAGTGCAAAATAATTAAGTAAAAGCTAATCTGGAGGGCTTATGGTTGAGGCTGCGAAACGCTACGGTGCCAATTACAAATGGAAGCGTCGTCTGTACCTGTATTTGCGTGATCAGTTGTTGCAATTAATTAATGCTTACTACAATCGGATTTACGGCATGGATCTGCATCCGACCTCACGTTTTTCGCTTAAGGCTAACCTCGACAAGACCAATCCCAAGGGTGTGCATCTGGGGGCTTATTCCTATGTTGCGTTTGGTGCTGTGGTGCTGACCCATGATATGTGCCGGAAGTTTCATGCAGACACTTATATTGGTGAAAATTGTTTTATCGGCGCCCACGCGCTGATTATGCCGGGGGTGCGGATCGGCGATCAGTGCATTATAGGTGCCGGTTCAGTAGTGGTGCGCGACGTGCCGTCGAACTGCATCGTAGCGGGGAATCCGGCCAAGATTGTAAAAGAAAATATCGCGACCAAGCACTACGGTATGTTGATAGATTAAGAAGTAAGGTTTCTTCCTGATCGGCAAATTTATTTGGCGGGGCTGCTGCGAATTGCCTTTATAATTAATTAGATTGAAAGACATTGGTTGTCGAGCTAACACGCGCGCTCACAAGGTGCGCATTTTATGTGTCTGAGGGACCATGAGTATGAATTTGCAAGGTGCTTTACCTACAGGCTTTAACTGGCGCTCCCCGCAGTTTTTGCAGCTGACTCCAGTCATTGCTGGTATTTTGCTGTTGTATATACCAAGTCTGCACACGCTGCTGACGGGTATCTGGAGTAGTGACGAGCAGGCACATGGCCCGATTATTCTTGCAATTGCGTGCTGGCTGATCTATCGCAAATGGGGTGAAATGGTCGCTGCGACAACTGCGCAGGATGGCTCTGCCTGGGGTTGGCTGCCGGTGCTGCTGGGTTTGCTGTTGTACACGGTGGGGCGTTCGCAGGATATTCTGCTGTTCGAAGTGGGCTCATCGATCTGGCTGCTGGCAGGACTGTTGCTGCTGCTACGCGGCAAGCGCGCGCTGTTGATGATGTGGTTCCCTCTGTTCTTCATGCTGTTCATGATTCCTCTGCCTGGACCGGTAGTCGATGCGCTGACTTTGCCGATGAAGACGGCTGTTTCGTATGTGGCTGAACACGTACTGTTCTGGGTCGGTTATCCGATCGCCCGCACGGGGGTGATGCTGCAGATCGGCCAGTACAGCCTGCTGGTGGCAGATGCCTGTGCGGGCCTGCATACGCTGTTTACACTGGAAGCTCTGGGCCTGCTGTACCTGAATGTGGTACGCCATGATTCGGCCTTCCGAAATATGATGCTGGCCATACTGATCGTGCCGATATCGTTTACGGCCAACGTGATTCGGGTCATGGTGTTGACCTTGATCACCTACCATCTTGGTGACGCGGCCGGGCAGGGCTTCCTGCATGGCTTCGCCGGCATGGTGCTGTTTGCGAGCGCACTGCTGCTCATTATTGGTGTTGATTCTCTGCTGCGCTTTGGCGGTGCCGATGCCAAACCCCAAGTTCCTGCTGGGAGTAATCCATGAATCGTGTATTGAATCGCTCGCTGATCGCAGGTGTCCTGATGCTGTCGACGGCCGGGGCGACTGTGTATCTGACGCCGACCCAACGTCTGGTGGCGAAAGAAGATGCGCTGGTGCTGGAAGACCTGGTGCCTAAACAGTTTGGCGACTGGACCATGGACCCGAACGCAATTGCCGTGGTGCCTTCGGAGGATACGCGCGAACTGGTGGCCAAGATTTATGACCAGACGCTCAATCGTACGTATGTGAACTCCCAGGGCGAGCGCATCATGCTGTCGATCGCCTACGGCGGCAGCCAGACGCGCCAGTTGCGCGCGCACCGCCAGGAAGTATGCTACACGGCGCAGGGCTTCCAGATTTCCAATCTGCAGCAGGCGGCGTTTGAAATTAACCGCACCACCATCCGTGGCACCCGCATGGTGGCGACGCAAGGCAATGCACGGGTAGAACCGGTGACGTACTGGTTCACCATGGGTGACACGGTGGTGCAGAACTATCTCGATCGTCAGGTTGCTCAACTAAAATATGCACTGTCCGGGGTGATTCCGGATGGCTACCTGTACCGGGTTTCTTCCATCTCGGCAGATGCTGCGGATGCGTTCCGCAAGCAGGATGCGTTTTCGTCGCAGTTGCTCAAGCAAGTCGATCCGCGGTTGGCGAAGCGACTGCTTGGTGAAATCAAGAAATAGACCTGGCAAGGTCCTGTTAATTATCCATTTTTGATCGTTGAGTTTTCCATGACTGGTTCCAAACGCATCCTATTCGGGCTCGGCGCCCTGTTAATGACCGTGTTTTTCGGTTTGCTAATAGGTGTTGGCGGGGGGATTCCTGCGCTCGCATTGGTAATCGGTATTGTCGGATTAATTTGTATATTCGTTGATTTCCGTATTGGCGTGATCGGCATAATGTTGATGATGCCTTTGGCTGCGACAGTGTTGATGCCGCGTCAAATGTTGGGTATTCCGGGGTTTACGCCGTTAAATGGCACTATTGCGGTTACCTTTTGCTCTATGCTACTAACATCAGTTTTTGGTGGTCGTCGATTGGTGGCTTTCCCATGGAAGTTTTATGGGCCGATACTGGGGCTGTTGGCGTTGGGTACGTATATTGGGGCGAGTAAAGTTCGCCTTATTGCCGCCCATTTCCTCTTGGAGAATCCGTTTCTTTACCGTACGGCCGCGAGTTATGGGTTTGACGAATTCATTAAGCCTTTAGTTTATTTGATCGCAGTTTGGATGGTTGCTGTGGCAGTAGCGCAGAGTAAGCAGCCAGAACGCTGGTTGCGCGTTGTTAATGTCAGCGTAGTTGCTTTGCCGATGCTGGTAATTGCAGTGGTATTGGTGTCTGGTTACAGTCTTCGTGAGCTTGCAACCCCTGCGGCGCGTACTTTCCTGAGTTCTACCGGCCTGCATGCTAACGCTCTCTCTGTGATCCTGCTGCCGGCATTTGCTGCAGGCCTATTCATGTTGCCGGTCTATCAGACTGTACGTGGAAAAATCGTTGGTCTTGTAGTGATTGGCGCTACGGTGATGGCCTTGTTGTTGACGTTCTCACGCGCCGCTTTTTTGGGTGTATTGCTGGTGGTCTGCGTATTTTTCTTTTTGCGCGGAAATATGCGCTATGTCTTGATAGGTCTGTTTGTCTGCGCCACGGTAGCTGTATTGCTGCCGGATTCGTTTGTCGAGCGTGCTACAACCGGTTTTGGCAAAGGTGGAGTCGGTTCGCGCCAGCACGATACGCTGACAGCTGGCCGGGTCGGTGGTATCTGGCTGCCTTTGCTGCCGGAAATTGCCAAGCATCCCATCATCGGGGATGGCGTTAATGCAACCCAGTGGTCGCTGCCGGCGCGCGAAGGCTTGATCGTTGAAGGGCACCCACACAATGCATATTTGCGTCTGCTGATGGACCACGGCGTGGTCGGCCTGGCGGTGGTGGGTTATTTCCTGTTGCAAGTATGGCGGCTGTTCCGTCGCCGTGCCAATGATGTGACCCAGCCGCCCCTGATAAGGGCCTACTTCAATGGCGTATCGGTAGCGCTGGTGATATTCATGATTCAGTGTGTTTCCGGTTCCCGGCTCATATTCGACTACATTCAAGTCTTCTACTGGTTTGCTATTGCCATCGGCCTGGCCATTGAGCACCGTCAGCGCCTGGCGGCGTCGGCAAATCCAGACCTGGCAGCCAGTAGCGGCCCTGCATTGCGCAGCGCCTGATTGAACCGCCGTTATTCCTCGAAAGCCCTATCCAATGCCGATGGAAGACCTGATACATCCGTTTTTGAAGTACTACACGGCCGCGCCGCAATGGATTAAAAGTAGCATTGGAGGTGTGTATGCACGTATTCCAACCCGGTTACGCTACGGTGCCCGCTACGATGATTTTATGCACGACATTGAGCGCTCGGTGCAGGACCCCGAGTGGACGGCACGGCGCGCAAATGAAAAGCTGATTGAGACGCTGCGCTGGTCAGTGGAAACGGTGCCCGCCTATGCAGCAGTGGGCGCGCAGCTGCGCCCCGGCATGAGTGGCGAGGAAATGCTGGCGCAGTTTCCGCTGCTGGAAAAAGCCAGCTTGAAATCCCGGCCTGAAGCCTATCTGTCCCGGAGGATGCCGGCCCGCACGCGGCTGGTGGCGCATACGGGGGGCTCGACCTCGATTCCAATGAAGTTGTATCTGGAAAAATACGTTTCCCGTTCCAAGGATTTTGCCTACAACGGCACGTTCGATACTGTAGCGGGAATCGGTTCTGGCGATTGCATACTGGCACTGCGCGGCCGCACGGTGCCTGGCGCCGACCGTCCGGATGGCCCGATCTGGATGTATGATCCGATCAAGCGTTATTTGCACCTGAGCTCCGACCATCTGGAGCCGCCCCATATGCCGCGCTATATTGCGGCGGCGCGCGAGTGGCGCCCTACCTTTATACATGCGTTTCCGTCGGCGCTGGTGCCGTTGGCAAAGTGGCTCGATGCCCACCCTGCGCCCGATGTGACCGAGCGTATTCGTTGCGTTCAGTTATTCTCCGAAAATGTCTATGATTATCAGATCGAACTGATCCAGCGGGTGTTCAACTGCCCTGTTCTGCTCGATTACGGCCACACGGAGCGGGCCGTCAAAGCGATTTCGTTACCGAATGATGCGCGTTATTTCTTCTGGCCGCTGTATGGCAAACTGGAGCTGGTCGATTTCCAGGGCCAGCCGGTGACACGGCCGGGAGAGCTGGGTGAAATTGTAGCCACTGGTTTTGATAACCGTGTCATGCCGCTAGTTCGCTACCGCACCGGCGATCTGGCGATGTGGAGCGCGGCGCCGAATGTTTTACGACCGGGTTTCCCGGCAGTTGACCGGATTGAGGGGCGCCTGCAAGAGTTTCTTGTATGCCGTGACCAGCGGGTAGTGTCGATCTGTACCATCGGGGCGGCCCACTTTGAACAGTTGGCCGATGCTGATCGAATGCAGTTCGAGCAGCACGAGCCTGGCCGTGCGTTATTGAAAGTGCTGTCGGCGACTGATTTGTCCAGTTCTGCCAAGGATAAGTTGGCGGCGGGGATACGCAGCAAGACGCAGGGCGGGCTCGATGTGGAAATTGTCCGGGTTGACCAGATCGACCGCACCAGCTCGGGCAAGCATAAACTGCTTGTACAACATTTGAATATCTCTAAGTATCTTGGCGCATCGCATGTGATGGAGGCGACATGAAAAGGGTGGTGATGATAGGCCCTTCGCCGAGCGCCAAAGGCGGCATGGCCTCGGTGATCGGGGTCATGCTGCGCAATGGTTATACTGACGGTGGCGACTGTATATTCATTCCTACGCACATCAGTGGGAATCGCTGGCAGAAGGCTTGGCTGGCTTTGTGTTCCTTGCTGCGCTTTGCCCTATTGCTGGTCAGCGGACGGGTCGCATTGCTGCATGCCCATGTTGCCTCGGATGCGAGTTTCTGGCGTAAGTCCTTGTTCATCATGCTGGCGCGGCTGTTTGGCTGTCCGGTGATTTTCCATCTGCATAGCGGTGAATTTCCCCTGTTTCTGGAACAGCGTCTTAACCCTTGGCAACGCTGGCTTGCGCGCCGGGTGATGCGCAGCAGCTGCTGTGCTTTTGTGTTGTGCCATTCGGCCGGAGTCCTGCTTGAGCAAGTAGGCGTTGCGCGGGTTGAATTGATGCCTAACCCGATAGAAATTCCCGCGCTGGTTCCGCAGCGTGCGGCAGGCAAGGATGTGCTGTTTCTCGGCCGGCTCGATGATAAAAAAGGGGTGTATGACCTGTTGCGCGCGTTTCCCGCTGTGCTGGCGCAACAGCCGCAAGCCCGTCTGGTGTTGGCTGGCGAAGGCGAAGTGGATCAGGTGCGCCAGTTGGCGCGCGAGTTGGGCATAGATGCGGCGCTGGTATTGCCGGGCTGGATCAATGCTCAGCAGCGCACCGAATTGCTGGCGCAGGCAGGTGCTTTTGTTCTGCCTTCGCGCTTCGAACAGATGCCCATGGTGGTGCTGGAGGCGATGGTGGCCGGCACGCCCATCGTCGCCACTAAAGTGGGGGCGGTGGACGAAATGCTGGAGCAGGGCGCTTGCGGCGTTCTGGTTGAAGTCGGCAGCCCGGCGCAGTTGGCGGCTGGGCTGATCGAGGCACTCGGTGCTGGCGCTGCGGTGATACAGCGTACACAGCATGCGCAAGCGCGGGTGCGTGCAGTGTATGCGGTCGATGTCGTGCTGGGAGTTTTACGGCGCTATTACCAGGAGCTGAAGGACTGATCCAGCTGCCGTTCGGCTATTAATTTGTTGTATAGATTGCCATGCGGTGTGAACATAGTGTAAAGTGTGCCCCGACTTATACTGAGCCGTTACGACGGCTAAATTTGTCGTTGAAATGTTGTTCTTTTGCTTAGCATTGTTAACTGGCGGAACCTCGCATTTATGACCAAGCCTCTGCTTTACCTTGTTGCCGGCGCACGGCCTAACTTCATGAAGATTGCCCCAATTGTGCGCGCCCTGCGCGCTCATGGCGGCCTCGACTACAAGATTATCCATACCGGTCAGCACTATGACCACGATATGAATGAGGTATTTTTCAAGGAGCTGGGTATTCCTGCGCCCGATCTGTTCATGGCGGCCGGTGGCGGCAGCCACGCTCAGCAAACTGGCAAGATCATGCTGGCGTTCGAGGAGCTGTGCCAGGCGCAGCGTCCGGCTGCCGTGCTAGTGGTGGGCGACGTGAATTCCACGCTGGCCTGTTCTATCGTGGCAAAGAAACTGGTGATTCCGGTGGCGCACGTAGAGGCCGGTTTGCGCAGCGGCGATCTGGCCATGCCAGAGGAAATCAACCGTCTCGTGACGGACAGTATTTCGGACTGGTTCTTTGTGACTGAGCCGAGCGGGGTGGACCATTTGCGCCGCGAAGGCAAGGCTGAAGCGGCGATCCACTATGTTGGCCATGTGATGGTCGATAATGTTTTGTATCAAGCTGAACAACTGGAACAGTGCAGTGGCCAAGAACTGGATCCGGCCGGCTTCAAGGCCGCGCATGCAGGACAGCGCTACGGCGTGCTGACCTTGCACCGCCCCAGTAATGTCGACGACGCAGCCACCATGACCCGAATTGCGAGCGGCTTGCGTCAGATCGCCACCGACCTGCCCCTGATCTTCCCGGTCCATCCACGTACCCGCGCCAATCTCGAGCGTTTCGGTATCAATTTGGGGCCGAATGTTACGCTGGTTGGGCCGCAGGGTTATATGGCCTTCCTGAATCTTTGGAAAGACGCAGCCGTGGTGCTTACCGATAGTGGCGGTTTGCAGGAAGAAACCACGGCGCTGGGTGTGCCTTGCGTGACGATACGCGAGAATACTGAACGTCCGGTGACGGTCGACGAAGGCTCCAACGTATTGGTAGGCACCGACCCGCAGCGTATGGTGGAACAAGTTCAGCTGATATTGCGTGGTGAAGGCAAGCAAGGCAGGCGTCCTCAACTGTGGGACGGCCATGCGGCAGAGCGTATCGTGGCGGTGCTGGCGGAGCAACTGGCATGAACCAGCGCGTGACGATGATGGGTTGTGAAATGGACAACCTGAGCATGGAAGAGACCTTGCAGACGGTGGAAGGCTTTATTGCCAGCGGCAAGCCACACCAGCACGTGGTGGTGAATGTCGACAAACTGGTCAAGGCCAGCCGGGATGCTGAACTGCGCCGCATCATAAACGAATGTGCATTGATTAACATTGATGGCATGCCGGTGGTATGGGCGGCGCGCATGCTGGGCATACCCATCAAGGAACGGGTGGCTGGTGTGGATCTGTTCGAAGCGCTGATGCAGCGCTCGTCGCAGCGGCAATGGCGGGTGTATTTGCTGGGCGCGCGTGAAGAGGTAGTGTCGGCGGTCAAGCAGGTCTATGAAAAAAAATACCCGGGTCTGATTATTGCCGGATATCGGAATGGCTACTGGAAGCCCGAAGAAGAGGCAGGCGTGGTAGAAGCGATTACGGCGGCGCGTGCCGATCTGCTGTTCGTTGCTATTAGTTCTCCAAAGAAAGAGCATTTCCTGGGCCAGTACCAGGCGCAGATGCGCATTCCGTTTGCGATGGGTGTAGGGGGGACGTTTGATGTGGCAGTGGGGCGCGTGAAGCGGGCTCCCGTGTGGATGCAGCGCTCCGGTCTGGAATGGTTTTATCGCTTCCTGCAAGAGCCGCGCCGCATGTTCCGCCGTTATTTTATCGATGATATGGCGTTTATCGGCCTGTTCCTCAAAGAGTGGAAACGCCGTTAACAATTTTTAATTTTCTGGTGAAGGAAACCGTCTCATGAATATTATCGCTGTCATTGGCCTCGGCTACGTGGGCTTGCCGCTGGTGGTCGAATTTGGCAAACACTCGCGTACGATAGGTTTCGATATCGCGCAAAACAAGGTGGATTCCTGCCTGCGCGGAGTGGATCCTTCGCGCGAACTGAGCGATGAAGAAATGTCGCTGGCCAAGTTCGCGGAATACACCTCGGATCCTGCCAAACTGAGCGAAGCCGATATCATCATCGTGGCGGTGCCGACGCCAGTCGACGATGCACGCCAGCCGGACTTCACCCCGCTGATCGGTGCCAGCAAGAGTGCCGGTAAGAATCTCAAGAAGGGTGCGATCGTGGTTTATGAATCGACCGTTTATCCGGGCGCCACTGAAGAGATCTGCATCCCTGTGCTGGAGCGCGAATCGGGCATGAAGTGGAAAGAAGGCTTCTTTGTCGGCTATTCGCCAGAGCGTATCAATCCGGGTGACCGCGAACATACCCTGACCAAGATTCTGAAAATTGTTTCGGGCGATACCCCGGAAACCCTGGAATCGGTGGCCCAACTGTACGAGCGCATCGTGATTCCGGGCGTACACCGCGCTTCGTCCATTAAAGCGGCCGAGGCCGCCAAGGTCATCGAAAATACCCAGCGCGATCTGAATATCGCACTGATGAATGAACTGGCGATTATTTTCGATAAGCTCGACATCGACACCAGTGAAGTGCTGAAAGCGGCCGGTACCAAGTGGAACTTCCTCAAGTTCAGCCCTGGCCTGGTGGGTGGCCATTGCATCGGCGTCGATCCGTACTACCTGACGCACAAAGCGGAAAAATTGGGTTATAACCCGCAGGTGATTCTGGCCGGCCGCCGTATCAACGACGGCATGGCAAAGTACATCGCTGAGCAGACCATCAAGAATATGATTGCCTCCGGCAGCTATATCAAAGGCGCGCGCGTCAACGTGCTGGGTCTGACTTTCAAGGAAAATTGCGGCGACCTGCGCAATTCCAAAGTGGCCGATGTGATCAATGAGCTCAAGGCCTACGGGGTGGAAGTGTTTGTGCACGATCCGCATGCTGAAGCTGATGGCGCGATGCATGAATACGGTGTACGTCTGTTCGGCTGGAATGAATTGCCGCGCGCGGATGCCATCGTGGCGGCTGTGTCGCACCGTGAATTCCTGGCCATGCCGGCGGAAGACTTTGCATCCAAACTGATTAAGGGCGGCTGCTTCATCGACGTGAAAGCCTGCTTCGACCAGAATGCGCTGGAGCAAGCTGGCTTGCGCGTATGGCGTCTGTAAGCCGGGGATAGGGATGACTGCGTATCAACAACTTAACCAGCGTTTGCAGGCTAGCCCCAAGCGCTGGCTGGTCACCGGCGCGGCCGGCTTTATCGGTTCGAATCTGGTCGAGGCGCTGCTGCGTCTGGACCAGCAGGTAGTCGGCCTGGATAGCTTTGCGACCGGACATCAGCACAATCTGGATCAGGTGCAGGCGGCCGTGAGCGCCGAGCAGTGGCAGCGTTTCTCCATGATCCGCGGCGATATCCGTGATTCGGCGACTTGCCAGCAAGCCTGTGCCGGCGCCGACTATGTGCTGCATCAGGCGGCGCTGGGCAGTGTGCCGCGCTCGATCGAGGATCCGCTAGCGACCAATGCCAGCAATATTGATGGTTTCCTGAATATGCTGGTGGCGGCGCGCGATGCCGGCGTGCGTCGGTTTGTGTACGCCGCATCCAGTTCGACCTATGGCGACCATCCAGGCCTGCCTAAAGTGGAAGATGCCATCGGCAAGCCTTTGTCGCCGTACGCCGTGACTAAACTGGTCAACGAGTTGTACGCTGATGTGTTTGCGCGTACCTACGGCATGCAGAGCATCGGTCTGCGTTACTTCAATATTTTCGGCCCGCGCCAGGATCCACAGGGGGCGTATGCAGCCGTGATTCCGAAATGGATCGCAGCGATGATTGCCGGTGAACCGGTCTTCATTAATGGCGATGGCGAAACCAGCCGTGATTTTTGCTATGTCGCCAATGCCGTACAGGCGAATCTGCTGGCAGCGACGGTGGAAGATCCGGCCGCTGTCAACCAGGTGTATAACATCGCGGTGGGCGACCGTACCACGCTCAACAGCGTTTGCGAGACGGTGCGGGCGACGCTGGTGGGGCAATTCGCTCATCTGGCAGATTTCAAGCCGACTTACCGTGACTTCCGTGCCGGCGATGTGCGCCATTCGCAGGCCGATATCAGCAAAGCCCGGAATCTGCTCGGCTATGCACCTAGTCACCGGATCGGCGAGGGATTGCAGGAGTCGCTGTCCTGGTACGTCCGGCAGCTAGGCTAAACTGCGCGCAGCCGGCCGCAATGCGGCCGGCTTTTTTTCTGGATCAGCCATTCTGCCGGTACAATGCCGGTTTCTCTTTCTAAGGGCTATGCTGGCGCAACGCACCGGGCTGGCTACTGCACACATATGGCTGTTATTTCCTTATCGTCCGCCCAACTGGCTTTTGGTCACGTGGCCCTGCTCGATCACGCCGAGTTCTCGCTGGAAACCGGCGAACGGGTGGGCTTAATCGGGCGCAACGGCACGGGCAAGTCGTCCCTGCTCAAAATTATTTCCGGCCGATTCAAGCTCGATGATGGCTTGCTGGTCATGCAGCAGAATCTGAAGATCGCCTACGTCGAACAGGAGCCTGTATTCGATCCCGCCATGTCGGTATTCGATGCGGTAGCCGCTGGCATGGGCGGGCAGCAGGCCTTGCTCAAGGAGTATGAGGCATTGACCGGGCAGTTCGGCCAGGGCGATGACGAAGCGCTGATGGAGCGTATGCATGAGTTGCAAGTGCAGCTCGATGCGACTGACGGCTGGAGTCTGGCCAACCGGGTGGAAACCACGCTGGCAAAGCTGAATCTGGCAGCCGCAGCACTGATGGGGGAACTTTCCGGTGGTATGCAAAAGCGCGTGGCGCTGGCCGTGGCGCTGGTGGCCAGTCCTGACGTGCTGTTGCTGGACGAACCCACCAACCATCTGGATTTCAGTTCCATCATGTGGCTGGAGGGCTTGCTGCGCGACTTTAAAGGTTCGGTGCTGTTCATTACTCACGACCGCAGCTTCCTCGACAATGTCGCCACCCGCATTATCGAACTCGACCGTGGTCGCCTGACTTCCTATCCCGGTAATTTCAGTGCTTATCAGACCCGTAAGAGTGAACAGCTGGAGATAGAGGAAGTTGAAGCTGCCAAGTTCGACAAATTCCTCGCCCAGGAGGAAGTCTGGATACGCAAAGGGGTCAAGGCCCGCCGGGTGCGCGATGAAGGGCGGGTGCGCCGGCTGGAGGCTTTGCGTCTGCAGCGCGCGGCGCGGCGCGAGCAGCAGGGGCAGGTAAGGCTGGAACTGGCGGCGGGCGAGCGTTCGGGGAAAATCGTTGCCGATCTCGAGAATGTCAGCAAACAGTATGGCGACAAAAAGGTGGTTGCCGGCTTCAGTGCGACCGTCCTGCGCGGCGATAAGGTGGGCTTGATCGGCCCCAATGGCGCCGGCAAGACCACTCTGTTGAAAATGATACTGGGCGAACTGGCGCCCGATAGCGGCAGCGCCAAAATGGGCACCAAGCTGCAGGTGGCGTACTTCGACCAGATGCGCGCCCAGCTCAACGAAGAAGCCAACCTGATGGATACGATTTCGCCCGGTAGCGACTGGGTGGAAGTCAATGGTGCGCGCAAGCATGTGATGAGCTATTTGGGCGACTTTCTGTTCGCGCCCGAGCGTGCCCGCTCGCCGGTGAAGACGCTGTCCGGCGGCGAACGTAACCGTCTGCTGCTGGCCCGTTTATTTGCCAAGCCGGCCAATTGCCTGGTGCTGGACGAACCTACCAACGATCTTGATATCGACACGCTGGAGTTGCTGGAAGAGCTGCTGGAGGACTACACCGGCACCGTATTTCTGGTTAGCCACGACCGTACCTTCCTCGACAACGTGGTTACCCAGGTGATCGTGGCGGAGGGCGCTGGCCAATGGCGCGAGTATGTGGGCGGGTATAGCGACTGGGAGCGCGTGCGCGAGACGGCCGCAGTTGCCAAACCGATAGTCAAGCCAGTGCCGCCGCCCGCTGCGGTTGCAGCTGCCCCTGCATCTGCACCTGCCGCCAAGGCGCGCAAGCTTAGCTACAAAGAGCAGCGCGAGCTGGAAGAGCTGCCCGAGCTGATAGCCAAGCTGGAGGACGAGCAGTCCGCGCTTGCGATCGAGCTTGCTGCGCCAGATATTTATCGGCAGAATCCGGCCGAGGCGAAGCGCATGGCGGCGCGCATAGAAGAAATTGAACTCGAGCTGCTGACCGCGCTGGAAAAGTGGGAGCAGATCGAGGCCCGATCCAAAGGCTAACCCAGCGTCGTTTAATGGAGGTAGTGTTGTCGCAAAATATAGTTGCCCAAGATGTAGCTTCGCGCCGCTCGGCTGGCCTGACCTTGCCGCGGGGCGTGCGCCATGTTTAATCGTGCCACGCTTGCACGTACACTGCCTTTTCTCGCCTATATAGGCTTTATCTTTATTGCTGACATGCTGGCACGCCTGGGCATGAGCGATGCGGCTTTGCGTTGGCTATATCCAGTCAAGATTGGCGTTGTATTATTGCTTTTGCTGATATACCGTCATGAATATGACGAGCTGCGCGCGCGCTTGCCCTGGCGTCTGCAACCGCTGGTCTGGTGTACAGGACTGCTGGTATTCGTGTTATGGATCAGTCTGGATGCTAGCTGGATGTTGCTTGGGCAATCCGGCGGCTTTGATCCCCACGTCGACGGACAGCTGCATTGGCCGCTGATCGCCATTCGTCTGGCCGGTGCGGCACTGGTTGTTCCCGTTATGGAGGAGCTGTTCTGGCGCTCGTTTCTCATGCGTTGGCTGGTGGCGGAAGACTTCCGCGCTGTCGTGCCCAACAGGCTAAATCTTCGTAGTTTTGTTATTACTGTGATATTATTTGGCGTCGAACATAATCTCTGGCTGGCAGGCATGGTTGCCGGATTAGCCTACGCATTGTTGTACAGGCGCACTGGCAACCTGTGGGCGCCAGTTATTGCGCATGGTATTACTAATGGAGTGCTGGGTGTATGGGTAATATATACATCCAGCTGGACTTACTGGTAATATTGAAATTTTTGCAGCTCTCATTAACATAGATATAAGATTGCGTACATGGCCAGTTCTTCAAGCAAACAATACGGTGCCACCCGAATCATGCGTCGCTTATGCGCCGGGCCGGTTGCCAGAGGGTTGAATGTGGCAGGATGGAGTGTGATGCTCTGTATGCTGTCAACAGGAGGAGCACAGGCCGCTGAAGATGCCTTCCATCCGTTTGTGTCTTTGGGCTATAGCCGGGACAATAATCTGTTCCGCTTGCCGGACTCCAGTCCTGGATACGATGGACAACGTGAGGATACCCTGCGCACGGTGGAAGCCGGTTTGCTTTTTGATAAAACCTACGGGCGCCAGGAATTTTCGGTGCAGGCCAAGACCAACAATGTCAGTTTTGATCACTTCAAGGCGCTGGACTATAACGGCAAGGATATTTCCGGTGACTGGATCTGGCATCTGGGGAATCAATTCGATGGCAGGGCAGGGGTGCAATACACTCAGGTGCTGGCGCCGTATACCGATGTTGTGACGCGCGACCGGAACATCCGCATACAGCGGCATGAGTATTTGAACGGAAACTGGCTGTTCCACCCCAGCTGGCGTTTGCATGCGGGTGGCACGCATGATCGCTACAGCTATGACTTGGTCAGCCTGAACTACAATAACCGAAATGATGATATGGCCGAAGCCGGAGTCGATTATCTGGCCACCAGTGGAAGCTATATTGGTCTGCAGGCTAGGAAATTGAAAAGCCGCTACGATCAAATGCGGACGGCGGCAAATGGGCAGCTGCTTGATCCCGGCTCGGACCAAACCGAGCTCAAACTTCGCTTGCTGTGGAAAGTGACGGGCATTAGCGAGTTGGAGTTGTCGGGTGGTAATGCGAAGCGTACCCACGCTTTCTTTACTGAGCGTGATTCCAGTGGCTTCAATGCACGCTTGCAAGCCCGAACCTTGCTCGACGGGCAGTGGAGTGCACAGGGCGCAATGTGGCGTGAGTTCTCTCCGGTAGAAAGCAGTATCGTCAGCTACAGTCTGAATACTGGCGCAAGCCTATCGGCGATATGGGCGTTCAGCTCCAAGTTGCAAATGAATGCGAGCAGCCGCTACGAGAGGCGCGATTTTAAAGGTCTGTTCGTACAGGCGACCGGTATCCAGCTGGATGACCGTACACACGATAATTCGCTTGGAGTTGTTTACGTGCCGTATCGCCGCGTGCAGCTCAGTGCTTCGGCCTTCCGTCAGTCGCGCAGCGGCGCACCGATATTGGGTAATGCTGGTTTTCACGCCAACGGCGTGAGCTTAAACGTCAATCTGCAATACTGATGGTTATTCATGACGCTCAATGATATTCCCTTGATTTCCTTTTTTCAGCGGGTGCTAGATCCGCTGGTTGTAATGGGAACTCTGTATTTGTCCTCACGTATCTGCGGTGCCCCTTTTACCGGGTATTCGCTGGTACTAATGGTGTTGGCTTTCTTTGTTTCGTCTTCGATCTATCAGTATGCCGATCCCTACCGTGCATGGCGCACGGGGCGTATGGCAGCTTATGCACGTGATATCGTATTTGGCTGGTTGTTGACTATTGCCGTACTGTGGCTTATTGGTTCGGCTAGTGGACTTGAACATCACTTCGATCAGGATGCGCTGCTGCTGTGGGTAGTCTCGGTTCCTTTGCTGATGATTGCCGGCCCGCTGATTCTGCGTCGTGCCGGACCGGAAAGTGCCAGCGAAGTGCGCTCTGTGATTGTGGTCGGCGTGAATGATGTCGGTTTGAAATTTGCCAATGTTTGCGAGCGCAATCCCAACCTGTTGATGAAGATGGTTGGATATTTCGACGACCGGCAGGAAGACCGCTATCCGCACGAAGCGCGCCAGCAGGTACTGGGGCGTATGTCGGACATCGCTGCGTATGTGCGCGCCCATAACATCAAGATGATTTTCATTAGTCAGCCGATCTCCGCGCAGCCGCGGATACGCAAGCTGCTGGATGAGTTGCAGGATACGACGGCTTCGGTGTATTTCCTGCCTGATATCTATGTCTTCGATCTGATGCAGGCGCGCTTTGATAATGTGGGCGGCATGCCAGTGATCGCGATCTGTGAATCGCCATTCACCGGAATTAACAGCGTGGTAAAGCGGGTCAGCGATATCGTGCTGGCGCTGATCATTCAGACCTTGTTGTTGCCTATCATGCTGCTGATTGCAGTTGCCGTGAAGCTGAGCTCGCCGGGGCCGATCATTTTCCGTCAGCGTCGTTACGGACTGTATGGCGAAGAAATTGTAGTCTATAAGTTCCGCTCCATGACGGTCACGGATGATGGTCCGACTGTGGTACAGGCCAAGCAGAACGATGCCCGGGTGACCAAAGTCGGCGCATTCCTGCGGCGCAGCTCACTTGATGAACTGCCGCAGTTCATCAACGTCCTGCAAGGCCGCATGAGTATCGTCGGGCCGCGTCCTCATGCAGTTGCGCACAATGAGCTGTACCGCAAACTGATCAAGGGCTATATGCTGCGCCACAAAGTGAAGCCTGGCATTACTGGCTGGGCTCAGGTGAATGGTTCGCGCGGTGAAACTGAGACGCTTGACAAGATGGAAGCGCGTATCCACTATGATCTGGACTATTTGCGCAAATGGTCTTTATGGCTGGATGTGTGGATCATCGTTAAAACGGTGCAGGTTGTTCTGAAGCGCGAAAATGCCCATTAGTTGTCATCGGCCGGTAGGAGTGCCTATGTATAATTGCTATTATTTATAAGATTGACAAGCGTGCATGGCTGTCGCATACTGGTTTGGTTTTGTGTTTTTTCGTTAATATTTGTTGTTTTTAAATTAATCCCCTAATTGTGTCGCATGTGCATGTGCGGCACCTCCGTTACCGAGGATATCAATGCTGAATCAAGATCTTCTTTCCGCTGTCCCTGTTGTTGGCCGCACGCCACGGGCGTCGTTGTTGCTGGTTGCGCTAGTCGCAGCGCTGGGCCTGACCGCATGCGGTCAGAAGGAAAGTAAGCCTGGCCAGTCCTTAGTCAGTGTCGATGGCACGGAAATTACCGTGCTCCAGCTGAACGACGAGCTGCAGCGTGCTGGCGTTGCCAGCGCCCAGAAGGACGCTGCGAGCAAGCAGCTGCTGGCCCAGCTGGTTGACCGCCAGTTGCTGGTCAATCAGGCTAATAAAGATAAGCTCGATCGTGATCCGAAAGTGCTGGCTGCACTGGAACGTTCCAAGGCGCTGATTCTGGCTGAAGCCTATCTGCAAAAGCAGATCGGCGCGCCGACCCGTCCCACTAAGGATGAGGTTGCTGCTTACTTTGAAAAGAATCCCCAGTTCTTCGCTAGCCGTAAGCTGTTGGAAATGCGACAACTGGTGCTCGCGACCAAAGACCTGACTGATGAAGTCAAGGCGGTCATCGACGGCGCGAAGAATCTCGATGATGTGGCGGGCTGGCTGGATCAGCATCAAGTCAAATATGCACGGGGCCAGGCCAATCGCACGACGGCTGACCTGCCAGCAGAGCTTTCCTCGAAACTGATCTCCATGCCCAAGGGGCAACTGTTCATTGTGCGTGAAGGCGAGCGTAGTCTGCTGATGTCGATTGCCGATGTCAAAGATAGCCCGGTAACGCTGGAGCAGTCCACTGCCCAGATTGAACAGTTCCTGATGGCGCAGAAAAATAAGCAGAGCGCAGATGCGGAACTGGCACGTCTGCGTGCCGCTGCCAAGATCGACTATTTGAATGGTGCGACTGCACCTGCGAAAGCGGCTGAAACCCCTCCTGCTGCCTCCGCAGGAGCTGCCGCTAGTGGCTCCGATGCAACGGCACGTGGTGTTGCTGGTTTGAAATAACGAATTATCCATATAGATCCAAGTAAAAGGCAGTGACGCTATGAAATTTCTGAAAATCTGGCTGACAACCATAATGCTGTTCTCGCTTTGGGGCAGCGCCCAGGCAGCTGATGCGGTGCTGGGTCCTGGTGACGTACTGAAGATTTCGGTATACAACAATCCTGACCTGTTGATTGAAACCAGGGTGAATGATCAGGGAGGCATTACCTTCCCTCTGATTGGACCAGTCACTATCGGTGGGATGTCGGTGACCAGTGCCGAACAAAAAATTGGCGGCTTGCTGGAGAAGGGCGGCTTCCTGAAGAAGGCCCAGGTGAATATCCTGATCACTCAGATTCAGAATCAGCAGGTATCGGTGCTAGGTCAGGTGAATCGTCCAGGTCGCTATCCAGTGGAAGGCAAACGCAGTCTTCTTGATTTGTTGGCGATGGCGGGCGGTATCAGCGTTGAAGGTGGCGATACAGTTTCGTTGATTCGCAAACGCGGCGACAAAACCAGCAAGGAAGTGATCGATGTTATTACCATGGTGCGTACCGGTACCTTGGATACGGACATTGAGCTGTCGGCGAACGATGTAATTTATGTCGAGCGCGCGCCACGGTTTTATATTTATGGTGAAGTCCAGCGTCCTGGTCCTTTCCGACTGGAACGTGGGATGACGGTGTTGCAAGCATTGTCGACGGGGGGGGGGCTGACCCCACGCGGCACCGAGCGGGGGCTGGTAATCAAACGTCGGGATGTCAATGGTAAACAGGTCATTATCGACGTCAAGCAGGACGACCTGGTTCAAGTGGATGACGTCGTCTATGTAAAAGAGAGTCTGTTCTAATTCTACATACCGTCATCTAGAATCGCCGGCTGCGGCCGGCGTTTGACTGTCACTATCTTGAGAGTTTTGTTATGAACGTGTCCCAATTTTTTCTGATTTTGCTAGCGCGCCGCTGGATTATCTTTGCGGCGTTGGCAGTGACCGTCCTGGTTACCGTCACCGTCAGTCTGTTGATGCCTAAAACTTATAAGGCCACAGCTTCTGTATTGTTGAACTACAAGGGTATGGACCCGGTAACTGGGCTGACCATGCCTGGTCAGTTGTTGCCTGGTTATATGGCAACCCAGATTGACATCATTACCAGTAAAAACGTAGCACTGCACGTAGTCGATTCGCTGGGACTGGCGAATAACCCCACCGTGGTTGAACAGTTCCGCGATGCGACTGATGGTAAAGGCACGGTGCGGGATTGGTTGGCGGATCTGATGCTTAAAAAGCTGGATGTAACGCCTTCACGTGAAAGTAGCGTAGTTGAAATCACGTTCAAGGGTGCCGATCCGGCTTTTGTGGCGGCGGTGGCCAATGCCTTTGCGGACGAATACGAGAAAGTTAGCGTGCAATTGAAAGTCGAGCCGATGAAGAAGGCGGCAGGCTATTTTAACGAGCAACTGAAACTGCTGCGCGACAATGTGGAAACCTCTCAGGCTCGCCTGTCGAAGTACCAGCAGGAACACGGCATCGTCAGCGTGGATAATCGTCTGGACGTGGAAAGCAATCGTCTGAATGATTTGTGGGCGCAGTTGGTGGGCGCACAGGGTCAGTTGATGGAAGCCAACTCGCGTGCCGGCATGGCAAGCCGTGGTTCGGGCGAATCGCCGGATGTGGCAAGCAACCCATTGGTACAGAACCTGCGTCTCAGTGTTGGCAATGCAGAAGCCAAATTGGCCGAGCTTTCGCAGCGTCTCGATCGCAATCACCCGCAGTATCAGGCGGCCAAAGCTGAAGTGGAAAAGCTGCGGGCTGACTTGAACGCTGCCATCCAGAGCACCACCAATAGTGTAGGCAATAACGCTTCGATTCTGCGCAAGCGTGAAGCCGATGTGCGTGCCGCTCTGTCCGAACAGAAAGCCAAGGTATTGGAACTGAACCGTACCCGTGACGAACTGAATGTTCTGGTGAAAGATGTAGAGAGTGCTCAGCGTGCGTTTGATGTGACCTCGCAACGATTCTCGCAAACCCGTATCGAGGGTCAGGCGGATCAGTCGGATATTGCGATTTTGAATCCTGCCGTGGCTCCGCTGGAAGCGGCCGGTCCTAAGGTCTTGCTTAATACTCTGCTGTCGATCGTTCTGGGTTCTATTCTGGGTGTCGGTCTGGCGCTGGGTGTTGAAGCGATCGATCGTCGGGTGCGTTCGGATAGCGACCTTAGCAATGCTGTCGGTATTCCGGTTCTTGGCGTGGTCGAATGGAACTCCAGCCAACGCCGTCCAACCGGTATCAAGCGTGTATTGTCGATGCGCCGTCTGCGTCTGAATTAAAGGAATCTCCCATGAATGCTCCAGCTCATCCAATTTCCTCTTCGTCGGCGGCGCCGACACCTCGTGGCACTGATTCCAGCATCGGTGGCCTGCTGCTCGAATCGGGCAAAATTACGCCGGAAAATGCCGAGCGCGTTTTGCGCATGCAGAAAGAATTGGGCATCCGCTTCGGCGAGGCAGCGCAGCGTCTCGGCCTGATTACGGAAGCCGATATCCAGCAGGTGTTGGCACGTCAATTCGATTACCCTTATCTGCAGGCAGGACAGGGTAATTATTCGCCCAAGCTGGTCGCCGCCTACCAGCCATTTAGCCCGCAGGTTGAACGCCTGCGCGCCATCCGTAGCCAGTTGATGCTGCGCTGGTTCGCGCGCGGTAATAAAGGTCTGGTCGTGATCGGTGTCGATGCCGATGACGGCGCCAGCCTGTTTGCCGCCAATCTGGCCGTGGTGTTTTCGCAGCTGGGCGAGCCTACCTTGCTGGTCGATAGCAATTTGCGTAGTCCTAGCCAGCATGAAGTGTTCGATCTGAAATCGCGTACCGGCCTGTCCGATATTCTGGCTGGCCGTGCCGATATCGATGTTGTCACTAAAGTCGAGTCCTTCGTCGATCTGTCGGTACTGGCTGCAGGTACGTTGCCGCCTAACCCGCAGGAACTGCTGAGCCGTAGTAGTTTCGCGGCACTGACGCCCCGTCTGGAACAGCATCACGACATCGTGCTGTATGACGTGTCGCCATTCTCGACCGGGGCCGATGCGCTGGCCATTGCAGCGCGTGTGGGTGGTGTGCTGATCGTTGCACGTAAGAATCATACCCGCCTCGACGACATCACTACCCTGACCGAACAGATGCGCCAGAGCGGTGCAGAAGTCATCGGTTCGGTGATGGTGGATTTCTAAGCGCTAGTTTCGATGCGTGCTGCGCCCGCAGCCCCCGTCAGGCGTCAGCGCGTAAATGGATCCGTCCTCATGTTGATGCTGGTGGCAGTGCTTGGTCTGGCTGCCATCCTGATGCATGTCTTTCGTCCTCTGCAGTTGCAGAATCAATATGATCTGCGTACCCGAAAACAGCTGGTGCTGGCGCATGATGCACTGTTTGGTTATGCTCTTGCAAACGGCCGTCTGCCGCGTCCTGCACGCTCCGCGCTTGATGGCCGGGAGCGTGCGGATGAGTGCACTAGCGCGGCTGATTGTACTGGTCTCTTGCCCTGGGTCGCTCTGGGGATCAATTCGCTCGATGGCTGGGGGCACCTGTTGCACTATAGTGTGACGCTGGACATGACCCATCCCCAGGTTACGCGCAATGTCGTTCCCGATAAGGTTGTTCTGCAGCAGGATCAAGAAGGAAATCTACGCTATCTTGTGGGGCAAGAAACTTGCAGTCAGGCTTTGCTATGTTCGCCAGCTGTCGTGTTTTCCTCGGGTGGGGCGGGCGGTATCAGTGCCACCGGAATGATGCAAATTGGTGATACCCGGCCGAGCGCGGTTGTCAGTTCGAACCTGTCGGCGACTCAGCAGTTTTATCTCCCAAAAATATTATCTGATAGTGATGCGCTCCATGGGCCCCAGTTACTGTGGCTAGACACCTCGCGCTTGCTGCGGCGTATGGATGATGCACGTCTACTTCGTTAATCTATCTTGCTAGGATAGTGCGCAAATGAAAATTCTGGTTACCGGCGGTCTGGGCTACATCGGCTCCCATACCTGTGTTGAATTAACGCTGTCCGGGCACACCGTGGTGGCGCTGGATAATCTCTGCAATAGTCATCGTTCCGTGGCGGAGCGGGTGGGCCGGATCACCGGGCAGCCACTGGGCTGGGTGGAAGCCGACATCCGTGATCGTGCGGCAATGGAAGCGCTGTTCGCAGCGCGCCAGTTCGATGCAGTGATCCATTTTGCCGGCTTGAAAGCTGTGGGCGAATCAGTTGAGCAGCCGCTGCGCTACTACGACAACAATGTGACGGGTAGTCTGGTACTGTTTGAAACCATGGCCAAATTTGGCGTGAAGACGCTGGTCTTCAGTTCCTCGGCAACGGTGTACGGCGACCCGGCCTCGGTGCCTATACTCGAGGATTTCCCCCTGTCGGCGACCAATCCATACGGCCGCAGCAAGCTGATGATAGAGGAAATGCTGCGCGATCTTTTCAAGGCCGATGCCAGCTGGCGTATCGCCCTGCTGCGCTACTTTAATCCGGTCGGCGCTCACCAGAGCGGATTGATAGGCGAACAGCCCAACGGCATTCCGAACAATCTGGTGCCATATGTGGCCCAGGTTGCGGCGGGACAGCGCAGTGTTCTGTCGGTTTATGGCAACGACTACCCGACGCCGGATGGCACCGGCTTGCGCGACTATATTCACGTGGTCGATCTGGCACTGGGCCACCTTGCCACGCTGCATAAACTGGCCAGTGGCCCCGGTGTGTACACGTACAATCTGGGCACAGGACGCGGCAACAGCGTACTTGAAATGGTGCGGGCATTCGAGCAAGCCAGCGGGCAAACCATACCCTATCAGTTCGTGGCCAGACGCCCCGGCGATATCGCTGCATGCTATGCTGATCCTGGCCTGGCCGAGCGGGAGCTGGGCTGGAAGGCGCAGCGCAACATTGATCAGATGTGTGCCGATTCCTGGCGCTGGCAAACGATGTCCAAAATATAAGGAATCTGCATGAAAGCAATGATATTGGCTGCCGGCAAAGGTACACGGGTACGCCCACTGACTTACGACTTGCCCAAGCCTATGATTCCCATCCTGGGCAAGCCGGTGATGGCGTATCTGATCGAGCATCTGCATAAATACGGCGTGACCGAGATCATGGTCAATGTCAGCTATCTGCATGAAAAGATCGAAGAGTATTTCGGCGAAGGCCATCAGTTCGATGTCCAGATCGGCTATTCCTTCGAGGGCTATACCACCGATGATGGGGAAGTGGTGCCCCAGCCGCTGGGGTCGGCAGGTGGCATGAAAAAAATCCAGGAGTTTGGCGGCTTTTTTGACGATACCACCATCGTCCTGTGCGGCGACGCCCTGATCGATCTGGATATCAAGTCCGCCTTGTTCGAGCATAGGCGCAAAGGGGCACTGGCTTCGGTGATTACCAAGGAAGTTCCTTGGGATAAGGTTTCGAGCTATGGCGTCGTGGTGACGGACGCGGATGGCCGGATTACCGAATTCCAGGAAAAGCCCAGCCAGAACGACGCCAAGTCGAATTTCGTCAGTACGGGCATCTACATT
>Ga0187842_1000165_pt1 | contig 35540 bp, 39 predicted proteins | sample SpaLakP09_SKY_41_FD_134514 | JGI IMG/M metagenome (GOLD analysis project Ga0187842, IMG submission 134514) | Oligotrophic lake water microbial communities from Sparkling Lake, Wisconsin, USA - SP09_SKY_41 | ecosystem: Environmental > Aquatic > Freshwater > Lake | place: USA: Sparkling Lake... | reverse complement strand
CGCCCGCAAAACGCGCTGCAAAATCAAGGAACGCCGGTCGATCCTGGCGGCGTCCGTTATGAGGAGAACGACACCATGGCCCTTCGCGTCGCCATCAACGGTTTCGGCCGCATCGGACGTCTGGTCCTGCGCTCCATCGTCGAGCATGGCCGCACCGACATCGAAGTCGTGGCGATCAACGACCTGGGCCCGGTCGAAACCAACGCCCACCTGCTGCGCTACGACAGCGTGCACGGCCGCTTCCCCGGCGTCGTCCCCTCGGGCGAGGACTGGATCGATGTCGGCACCGGCAAGATCAAGGTCACGGCGATCCGCAACCCCGCCGAGCTGCCCCATGCCGAGCTGAACGTCGATATCGCGTTCGAGTGCACCGGCCTGTTCACCACCAAGGAAAAGGCCAGCGCCCACCTGACCGCCGGCGCCAAGCGCGTTCTGGTCTCCGCCCCCTGCGACGGGGCCGATCAGACCATCGTCTACAAGGTCAATGACGACGTGCTGAGCGCCGCCGACCTGGTGGTCTCCAACGGTTCGTGCACCACCAACTGCCTGGCTCCCATCGCCAAGGTCATTCACGACCTGGTCGGCATCGAGCGCGGCTACATGACCACCATCCACTCCTACACCGGCGACCAGCCGACGCTGGATACGATGCACAAGGACCTGTATCGCGGCCGGGCTGCTGCCCTGTCGATGATCCCGACCTCGACCGGCGCCGCCAAGGCCCTGGGCCTGGTGCTGCCCGCCCTGAAGGGCAAGCTGGACGGTTCTTCGATCCGCGTCCCGACCCCGAACGTCTCGGTGGTTGACCTGAAGTTCGTGCCCTCGCGCGAGACCACGGCCGCCGAACTGAACGAGGCCCTGAAGGCCGCCGCCGCCGGTCCGCTGAAGGGCGTGCTGGGCGTCACCGACGAGGCCCTGGTCTCGACCGATTTCAACCACATCGCCGAAAGCTCGACGGCGGCCCTGGCCCAGACCCAGGTCATCGAAGGCAAGCTGGGCCGCGTACTCAGCTGGTACGACAACGAATGGGGCTTCGCGACCCGCATGAGCGACACCGCGCTCGTGATGGCGAAGTTCCTCTAAAGCCTGCCAGACCCCCGCCCCTCACAGAGAGGCGGGGGTTTTCTCTTCCCGTTACCGTCTTTCGATATCAGGACACGCCATGCCCTTCCGCACCCTCGACGCCGCCGATCTCGCAGGCAAGACCGCCCTGGTCCGCGTGGACTTCAATGTTCCCGTCGAGGGCGGCAAGATCACCGACGACACCCGCCTGCGCTCGGCCCTGCCGACTATCCAGTACCTGACCGGCAAGGGCACCAAGGTGGCGCTGCTGGCCCACTTCGACCGGCCCAAGGGCAAGGTGGTTCCCGAAATGAGCCTGGCCTTCGTGGCCGCCCCCCTGGCCGCCCTGCTGGGCGCGCCGGTGACCTTCGCCGCCGACTGCATTGGCGACGCCGCTGCTGACGCCATCGCCGCCCTGCCGGCCGGCGGCGTCACCTTGCTGGAGAACGTCCGCTTCCATGCGGGCGAGGAAAAGAACGACCCCGCCTTCGCTGCCGACCTGGCCAAGCTGGGCGACCTCTATGTCAATGACGCCTTCAGCGCCGCCCACCGCGCCCATGCCTCCACCGAGGCCCTGGCCCGCGCCCTGCCGGCCTATCCGGGCCTGGCCATGCAGCGCGAGCTGGAAGCCCTCGACTCGGCGCTGGGCAATCCGCAAAAGCCGGTGATCGGCATTGTCGGCGGCTCCAAGGTCTCGACCAAGCTCGACCTGCTCAACAACCTGGTCGCCAAGCTGGACCGCCTGGCCATCGGCGGCGGCATGGCCAATACCTTCCTCTATGCCCAGGGCCATGATGTGGGCGGCTCGCTGTGCGAAAAGGACCTGGCCGACACCGCGCGCCAGATCATCGAAAAGGCCAAGGCCGCCGGCTGCGAGCTGCTGCTGCCGGTCGATGTCGTAGTGGCCAAGAAGGTCGCCCCCGGCGTCGACGCCGAAACGCGCGCGCTGGCCGATGTCCAGCCCGATGACCTGATCCTCGACGCCGGTCCCGAGACCGTGAAGCGCCTGCTGGCGGCCATGGACGACAGCAGGACCCTGATCTGGAACGGGCCGCTGGGCGTTTTTGAAGTCCCGCCGTTCGATGAAGCGACCGTTTCGGCGGCGAAACATGCCGCAAGTCTCGCAAAATCAGGTAAGATTGTCGCTGTAGCCGGCGGCGGTGATACCGTTGCGGCCCTGAACCATGCCGGGGTCGTCAGCGACATGACCTTCGTCTCGACTGCGGGTGGCGCCTTCCTTGAATGGATGGAAGGCAAGGACCTGCCAGGTGTCTCAGCTTTGAACACCTGACCGGGTCCCGCCCCACTTCGGCGGGGCGAGTCATCAAACCGGGAGGAGGAGGCGATCGCTGTCAGGCGGCCGCCGCACTTAAAGACTGGGCAGAGAGCGCATCAGCGCCGGGCCCCAAAAACAAGAAACGACCCCAACCTTTTCAAGCATGCAGGAGAGACCCCGTGGCGAGGATCACGCTAAGACAGTTGCTGGACCATGCGGCCGAGAATGATTACGGCCTGCCCGCGTTCAATATCAACAACATGGAACAGGGCCTGGCGATCATGGAAGCGGCCGCTGCCGTCGACAGCCCGGTCATCATCCAGGCCTCGCGCGGCGCACGCAACTACGCCAACGACATCATCCTGACCCGACTGATCGATGGTCTGGTTGAACTCTACCCCAACATCCCGGTCTGTATGCACCAGGACCACGGCAACGGTCCGGCGACCTGTGCCACGGCGATCCAGTACGGCTTCACCTCGGTGATGATGGACGGCTCGCTGATGGAAGACGCCAAGACCCCGGCCTCTTACGAGTACAATGTCGAAGTCACCCGCCGGGTCGTGCAGATGGCCCATGCCTGCGGCGTCTCGGTCGAAGGCGCACTGGGCGTGCTGGGCTCGCTGGAAAGCGGCATGGGCGAGGCTGAAGACGGCCACGGCTTCGAGGGCGTTCTGAGCCACGACGAGCTGCTGACCGATCCGGACCAGGCCGTCGACTTCGTCGCCCAGACCGGCGTGGATGCCCTGGCCATCGCCATGGGCACCAGCCACGGGGCCTACAAGTTCACGCGCAAGCCGGACGGCGACGTTCTGGCCATGCATGTGATCGAGGAAATTCACCGCCGCCTGCCCAACACCCACCTGGTGATGCACGGCTCGTCGTCGGTTCCGCAGGACCTGCAGGACATCATCAACCAGTACGGCGGCGAAATGCCCCAGACTTGGGGCGTGCCGGTCGAAGAGATCCAGCGCGGCATCAAGCACGGTGTCCGCAAGATCAATGTCGACACCGACAACCGCATGGCCATCACCGGGGCCGTGCGCAAGATCCTGATGGAAAAGCCGGGCGAGTTTGATCCTCGCGCCTATCTCAAGCCCGCCAAGGACGCCATGCGCAAGGTCTGCCAGGACCGCTTCGTGCAGTTCGGCTCGGCGGGTCATGCCAGCAAGATCAAGCCGATCTCGACGGCGAACATGGCCAAGCGCTACATCTCGGGCGAGCTTCACGCCCGCTTCGGCAGCGATGCGGCCAAGGCGGCAGCGGAATAGGGCCTGTCCCTGTCCCGGAATAGAATTATGGCCTCCCGGCAGCCGCCGGGAGGCCATTTTCGTTGTACCGATCAGGGTCGGGGAAACGTTACCAGCGCAGGACGAAACGGCCGAGTACAGCCCCCAGGCCCGCACAGGCCATGATGCCAAGGCTGTACCAGAGGCCTACGAACACGAAGGTGCTCTCGGGGCAGTGCAGGCCATAGACCGTGGCAGCGACCCCGCCGGCAAAGGCTCCGGTGGCAAAGCCGGCCAGGGTGGGACGGGTGGGGGCGAGACCCCGGACCAGCCACAGACCAAGCCCCGTGCTCGGGGCCCCGAGCAGCAGGATGTTGAGCGAGCAGCGCTTCCAGGAATGGCCCTGGATCAGGGCCATCGGGCTGGTCGCGTCAACGGCCAGCATTTGAACGGCTCCCGCCAGCAGGAACAGACCCAGGACTGCACCGCTGACGATCAGGCCGGTTCGGGGCGAAGCCGCCGGCCGCGACAGGCGCTCCGCCGCCAGGAAGCCTCCAAGGCCGAGCGCCGCTGTATAACTCGCCTTGATCCAGAAAAAGCCCCCGGATGCCGCCTCAGCGAGGTCCGGACGGACCTTCAGCCAGGCCAGGACGCCCACGAGGGCGATGACCGCCGCGACTGGAACGAGCAGGGCGAGGCGTTGCGGAGGCGTTTGACCAGGTGCCCGTCCTGCATCAGCGGCGAGGGTCGCAATCAGGTCATCGGTCTGCATGGCGCATCCTTTCTGCCAGCAGCTTCAGCGCCCGGTGCAGGGCGACCTTGGCCGCCCCCTCGGAAATCCCCGCCCGGGCCCCGGCCTCGGCGAGACTCAGGCCTGCCAGCTTTACGTCGCTGACGAGGATCCGCTGACGGTCGGGCAGGCTGGCGAGGGCGCGATCCAGTTCCAGACCGACGCCGGGATCATGTTCCTCGGCCGCCAGAAACGCCTCGTGATCCTCGATCGGCAGGGTCTGGCGAATCTTGCAGCGTCGCCAGTGGTCGATGAGCTTGTACCTCGCCACGGCGTGCGCCCATGCGGTGAACGGCTGGGTGGTATCCCAGGTCGCCCGCTTGATATGCACGGCCAGTAGCGTCTCCTGCACAAGATCCTCCACATCTCCAGGCGCGCCGGACATCCGGCGCGCGAAATAGGCGCGCAACCGGACTCCGAGCAGAGCCAGACACTCGCGGTAGGCCGGGGCATCGCCCTCCAGGCCGCGCAGCATCAGCGCCTTCATGCGGGTCTCGGTGTCCGTCACGCAGCCCCCTATTCGCGCGTCAGCCGACAAAGGTTACACGGCCCGCCCGTGCGTCGGAACCTTCACCGGTACCGCAGCGAAAATTTTGTTCGGCGACCGATGTAACCTTTGCCTGCGGCGGCCCGTATTCCCCCTTGACCGAGCCGAGCGGGCCGGTCGCCAGACACACCCAAGGAGCCACATCATGAACCGCACCGCTTCCGCCGCCCTCGCCGCCATCTTCGCTCTCTCGGCCGGCGCTGCCCTCGCTGACGACATGCACGGCAAGAAGGCCGAGATGGAAAAGTGCTACGGCATTTCCAAGGCCGGCCAGAATGACTGCAAGGCCGGCGCGGGCACCTCGTGCGCCGGCACCTCGAAGGTCGACTACCAGGGCGATGCCTGGAAGCACGTCGCCAAGGGCAGCTGCGTCACCGTCAAGACCCCCAAGGGCATGGGCTCGCTGACGCCGAAGACGATGTAACTGATCTGCTCGGCCATCCCGGTCAGGTGCCCTGCGCACCGGGCCGGGATGTCACTGATCCCAGGATAGCCCCATGCCTCCGACCGTCGGCCTCGGCCTGAAACTTGATCATCTCGCTGAGGCCCTGGCCGAGTCGGCCGCCGGTCTCTGGTTCGAGGTGCATCCCGAGAACTACATGTCGGCCGGCGGGCCGCGGTTGGCCGCCCTGACAGCAGTGCGGGAACGGCGTCCGCTGTCCCTGCACGGCGTCGGGCTGTCCTTGGCGGCCGATGCCGATCCGGATCCTGCTCACCTGGCCGCCCTGAAGGCGCTGGTTAACCGCTTTGAGCCCTTCGTGGTTTCCGAGCACCTGGCCTGGTCGACTCACCGGGGCCTGCACCAGCCTGATCTGCTGCCCTTTCCCCGCACCCGCGCCGCCCTCGACCGCATTGCCGGCAATATCGCCCGGATGCAGGACGCCCTGGGCCGTACCGTCCTGATCGAGAATCCCTCGCTCTACTTGCCGCTGACCGGTCACGCATTCGACGAGACCGACTTCCTGGCCGCCCTTGTCGCGCGGACCGGATGCGGCCTGCTGGTCGACGTCAACAATGTCCATATCAGCGCTTCCAACCTCGGCTATGCGGCCGAGGCCTATCTGGACGCCCTGCCCGCCCGGGCGATCGGAGAGATCCATCTGGCCGGCCACAGCCCCGATGACGGCGGATCCGGCCTGCTGATCGACACCCATGCCGCCCCCGTGGCCGAACCGGTCTGGGCGCTGTACCAGCGCCTGATCGACCGCATTGGGCCCCGTCCGACCCTGATCGTACGGGACGACTCCATTCCGGCCTCAGCGTACTGATGGTCGAGCGCAATCGTGCCCAGGCGTTACTCATGGCCTGCGAGGCGATCCATGTCTGAGCTGCTGGATTTCCAGGACGCCTTTGTCGCGGCCATGGCGGGCGATGGCTCGAGACTGTCGCCGTGGCTTGCCCAAGAACCCGATGGCCTGGCGGGGCTGACCGTCTACCGCAACACCATCGCCCGGGGCTGCGTTGACGCGCTCGCCGCCAATTTCCCGACGGTCCTCAGCCTGGTCGGCGAGGACTGGTTCCGGGCCGCCGCCGCCCGTTTTGCCCGTGAGGTGCCGCCGACCCAGGCGGCGCTGCTGGACTATGGTGAGGATTTCCCCGCCTGGCTGGATCGCTTCCCGCCGGCTCACGACCTGCCCTATCTGGCCGGCGTGGCCCATCTGGATCGCCTCTGGACCGAGGCCCTGTTTGAAGCCGAGGCTCCTGTGCTGGTGGCAGGTGCCTTCACCGCCCTGTCGCCTGAAGATCTTGCCGGTACCCAAGTGACCCTGCATCCCGCCGTAAGAGTCGCCGTCTTCGAGGCTGGGCTGCCCAGCCTCTGGGTCGCCGCCCGACGCGGCAGCGAATCCCTTGAGCTTTCCGGTTCTCCCGAAGGCCTGCTGCTTTGCCGCCCCGGGAGCTCGGTCGCGTTCCGCGTGATCGGACCGGCCGATGCCGCCTTCCTAACCGCCTGTCGGGCCGGACTGCCGCTCGCAGAGGCCATAGGCCTTGCTGCGGAGGCCGATCCGGCAGCCGACCTGCAAACCCTCTTCGCCACCCTGATCGCCGACGGTGTGTTCAGGCCACTCGACAACGGAACCCCGACATGACCGCCCTGCTCCTGAAACCCTTCGCTCGCCTCGCCGATGTCTCGGGAAAGGTTCTTACCGACGACGTGCTCAGTCTCGTGGCCCGTCTCGGCGTGGCAGGGGTATTCTTCCTGTCTGGACGCACCAAGGTCGACGGCCTGCTGCACATCACCGACAGCACCTATTCTCTATTTGCCGACGAGTATGCCCTGCCGCTGGTCCCGTCGGACATCGCCGCCCATCTGGCCACCTACAGCGAGCACCTCTTCTCGATCCTGCTCGTCCTCGGCCTGTTCACCCGGCTATCCGCCCTGGCCTTCCTGGGCATGACCCTGGTCATCGAGATCTTCGTCTATCCTGACGCCTGGAGCACCCATCTATCCTGGGCCGGACTGCTGCTGCTGATCCTCGCCAAGGGCGGTGGCCGTTTCAGCCTCGACCGCGTGCTGAAGATTCCCTGAGGCAGAAACCGTCGTTCTGCGACAATACGTCTCACGCGATAACAGAAGCGAACAACTCACGTTAAACTTGTCTTATCGTGCGCGTGGGAGCGTCCGATACCGACGTTCAACGGATCGAGGCGCTCTGAAATGGCGGACTTGTGTATCGAGACGGACCAGTCGTTCAACTTTGGCGAGGCCAGCGTTCTCATCGTCGATGAGAACAACGGCTTCATGGACATCGCCACCCAGATGCTCTCCGGTTTCGGCTTCCGGAAGTTCCATCGCTGCAACCGACTGAGCGAAAGCAAGACTTTCGCTCAGTCCCACGAAGCGGACCTCATTCTGGTGGATCCCTTCCCCCGGGCTGACGACGGGCTGACCCTGATCCAGGACCTGAGGGCGCGACAGGCCCCCGGATCAGCGCCGAGGGTCGTCATCATCATGACCGGTCATACGCCCCGCGAACTGATCCAGAAGGCAAGGGATGTCGGAGCCAACTATGTGGTCGCCAAGCCCTTCTCGCCGGCCACCCTGCTGGATCGCATCCTCTGGAGTACCGGTACGACCAAGGAAGCTCCGGGTGAGACGCCCGTGCGCGATCCCCTCGCCGCCGCAGCCTCGGCCCTTCTGCAATGAGTGCGGCAAGTCGTCTGACCCCGTTCATGGGTCGGCCTGACGGCATTAACCCGGCCCAGGCGCTCGCAGCGGCAGATGCCAATCTGGAAGCCTACCGGGAGACCGCCCTGGCCCTGGTCGACAAGGCCATTGCCGATCTTGCAGAAGGTGCGGCATCAGCGCCCCATGAAGAAATCGAACGGCTCGCTGACAGTATAGCCGCGCTTGCAGGCATGTTTGGTGAAGACGGTGTGACCCATGCCGCCAAGCGCCTCTGCGAGACGGTGCGCGGCATGGTCGTCTCGCGGGCCTGGGAACAGACCACCATTGACGTGCACATCGGCGCCCTGCGCTTGATCCGGACCAGGGCCGGGACCCAGGACATCGCCCAACTGCTGGCCGGCCTGGATCGACTCGCCGCCCGCAAGGTCCAGGGGCTTGGCTAGTCGACCCTCCCGGTCGGGACGCGACTGGCGTCACCAGCCGCGATAGATGGGCCGGAACCGGTACTCGAGGGTGCTGACCTCACGCTCGGCGTCACGCATGGCCCAGTCGGCCCGTCGACCGTCCTCAATGGCGTCACGCCGTTCGCTACGCAGCCGGTTCAGACGGTCGCGCAGTTCCCGCTTCTGCTCATCGTTCAGCGCTGGATTACGCAACTCGTCCTCGACGCCGCGCGCCTCGCGATCCCGCTTTTCGGCGCGGCGGTCCGCGCTCGCCCGATCCGACTCTGCCTGCCGCAACCGGGACTCGGCATCATGGAGCAGGCGGCCGTCAGCATAGGCCACAACGAAGTCGCCGGCCGCAGGCTCAGGGCAAACCCCGGCATAGCTGTGACCCAGGCGACCTTCCTGAAATCCCCGGTCCGGCGTGCAGTAGAGCCTCAGGCCCTGGGCCCTCGCGGCGAAATAGGGCGCGGGGTCAGGCGACACACCGCTCTTGGCACAAGCCTTGGCATGGTCGTCCAGACGACTCTGCGGATAGCCGGCCTGACCATCCTTGAATCCGATGCCGGTCCAGTCGCCCTGCAGGCAGGCCTCCTGGCTGATGGTGGCGCAGCCCGCCAGGGCAAGGCCGCCGGCGACAAGAGGAATCAACAGGAACGACCGCATCACAGAAACCCCTCCAGAACCTTGCCTGGAGCTAAGCCTTGGCCGCCTGAATGGTCGATGAACATGGCCTGGAGCGCCGAAAAGGCCCGCAGGCCCCTCTGGAACCCCGAACGACGGGACTAGTGAAGGGTCTGGGCCGGTCCAGGGGGTCGCCTCCAGAGTTGGGCGGTGAGCGCATTGGCCACACCCAGCCAGCCCAGGTCCGGGCCCTTTCCACCGCCCACCCTGCCCGCCTCGACCGCATAGGCCGTTGAGGCTGCGAGCGAGGCGGTGGCGGCAGCGGCCTGTCCGCCAAGACGGCGAGCTCCCAGTCCCAGCCAGAGTGCGTTGAAACCCTGGGTCAGGCTCCAAAGCGTCAGGGCGCGGGTCCGGGCCGGACTGGCGGGCGCGTTCCACGTCCTCAGGCCCGACAGGGTCATGGCGATGAACAGGGGCGGCAGGATGAGGCTGGTCAGCGGTTTGGGCTGATGCGCAACCGGCTCATGCATCTCGGCGAAATCCGCCGCGTACATGGCATCATCCAGGAGGGCCTCATGGCGCCGACCCATGGCCATGGAGGCCAGAATGGCTCCACCGGCCAGCAGGACCCCCAGAGCAATCTGGCTGGCGGGATGCAGTTCCGCACAGTCGTCGGCTTCGAAAGCCTCCCGACCGGGCTTTGCCGGGGCACGCTGTCTGCCGTTTAGCAGGGACATGGCTGGACTCCATTGGACGTCAGGCTTCAAACCGATCCAGGTGGCCTTGGTTCCGGCTCACCTGTGCACAAGCGCAAAGTGGTGACATTCTTGCCAGCCACGCCCTGCAGATCAATGGCCAGGCCAGCCGAATCCGGCAGGTCCCTTTGGGGTTACCGACCCTTCGGTGCCCGCATGAGGCCGTCGATCAGGCGTTCAATGTTGCTGGCGTTGAGGCCGGCAACCTTCTGGATATCGTCGCGAACCAGAATGTCCGAGGTGATGATCACGCCGCCGTTGGGTGTGCGCCGCACATAGCCCCCTGCCGCCAGCTTGACCACGTGCCGGCGGGTGGTTTCGACAGGCAGGCCCAGGGACCGAGCCAGGGCTGAAACGCTGATCGGGCGACGCAAGTCGTCGGGGAAGAATTCGCCCGTAAAGCTTTCCAGATAGTCAGCACTCTGACGAAGGTGTTCCGTGCCCGCCTGGGCTGCGGCAATGAACACCAGAGCCAGCCCGACATCGCCGTCGAACAGATCCGTGAACACCCGGATCAGCCTTAGGGCGTAGTCGGCACCAAGATTCAGGTGGTGTCGCGCAATGAACGGTGTTTTCCGACGCTTCATGCGCTTTTAAGTTGCGAGTTCATCAACATTCTCAAAACATAGCCTGCCCAATTTGGGCAGTCGGTATCGGACTGGTTAAACTGCCGTTGATACTTCGCGGCGCAAGCTATCCGCTCTTGCATAGGGTGGGGAGTAGAAATGCGTTTGCGGTTGTCCGGTGCCATGAATCTTTTTGGTACCCTGCTGGCCGGCGGCCTTCTCGTGCTGGCTGCCGTCTCCTGGTCAGCGATACAGACTGTCCGCATCGGCGGCCCGCTTTACGGCAAGATCGTCTCCGGCAAGGATCTGACCGCCGATATCCTGCCGCCCCCCCTCTATGTGATCGATGGCTATCTGGACGCCAAGCTCGCCTTCGCCAAGGGAGCCACAGCCGACATCAAGTATGCCCGCGCCGAACTGGAAAAGCATCACGCCGAATATGAGACGCGGGCAGCGTTCTGGCGAGCAATCGATTTTGATCCCGAGGTGAAATCGGTCCTGCTGGGCGAGTCCGACACCCAGGCCAAGATCTTCTGGAGTTCGGCCGAGGCCATGCTGGCCGCGATGGAGAGCGGCGACCTGGCCACCGCCGCAACGCAGGAACAGCGCATGACGGTGGCCTTCGAGACCCACCGCGCCGCGATCGAGAAGATCGTTCCCCTGATCGCCGCCGACAATGCCACGATCGAGGCCGAAGCCCAGGAGAAGCAGGTCACGCAACTCAGCCTGATGGCCATTGTTTGTGGTTTGCTGGGCATGGTCATCGGCGGCGGCGTGTTCATGCTGCGCCGCTCGGTGGTCCGGCCGATCGAGGCCATCACCCGCTATATGGGCAATCTGGCCGCAGGCGACTATGAGAAGGCCGTTCCGTTCGCGGGCCGCCATGACGAACTGGGCGAGATGGCCAAATCGGTCGCCGTGTTCCGCGAAGGCGTGCTTGAACGCCGAACCCTGCGCGAAGCGCAGGAAGCGGCGCGGTGGGAATCAGAGGCCGAGCGGGAATCCAACGAAGCCGAACGACGGACAGCCGAGCAGAAGCGTGATCACGCCATGCGCAGCCTGGCAGAAGCCCTGGACCACCTGTCATCAGGCGACGTGGCCTTCCGTCTGGAGTCCGCCTTCGCGCCGGAATACGAGCGCCTGCGCGGCGACTTCAACGGGGCCGCTGAAAAATTGACCCGCACGCTCGGCCTCATCGAGCAGTCGTCCGGTGGCGTCGGGGCTGGTGCGATCCAGATCGCCCAGGCTGCGGACGACCTGTCACGCCGGACCGAGCAGCAGGCCGCCAGCCTGGAAGAAACCGCTGCTGCCCTGGACGAGATCACCAGTACCGTGCGCCAGACCGCCGAGGGCGCGCGCAAGGCCAACGAAATCGTGGCCGACACCCGGCGTCAGGCCCCGGCCACCGAGACCGCCGTCGGCAAGGCGGTACGCGCCGTCGGCGAGATCGAGACCTCCTCGGCCCAGATCAGCCAGATCATCGGCGTCATTGACGAAATCGCCTTCCAGACCAATCTTCTGGCCTTGAACGCCGGGGTTGAAGCGGCCCGGGCCGGTGAGGCCGGTCGCGGCTTCGCCGTCGTCGCCCAGGAAGTCCGGGCCCTGGCCCAACGCTCGGCCGACGCGGCCAAGGAGATCAAGATCCTGATCGGTGCGGCCTCCGGCAAGGTCAGCGAAGGCGTGGGCCTGGTCGGCCAGACCGGCCATGCGCTCGGTAGCATCCTCGAGCGGGTCAACGAGATCGCCGCCCTGGTATCAGACATCTCGGCCTCGGCCCAGGAACAGTCCACAGGCCTCAACGAGGTCAATACTGCCGTCAACCATATGGATCAGATGACCCAGCAGAATGCAGCCATGGTTGAAGAAACAACCGCCGCCGCCCACTCACTGAAGAGCGAGGCCGGTCGCCTGGCTCAACTGGTCGGCCAGTTCACCCTGACAAATCAGAACCGGCCGGGACGGGCAGCCGCCTGAGCGGTCACGCTCCGGCCGGCAGTTCGCCCATGGCGCTCTGCAGGTAGTTCTGCTCGCCCAGCGACTTGACCAGACCGATCTGCATTTCGAGGAAGTCGATATGCGACTCGGTATCGCTGAGGATCTCGCGCAGCAGTTCACGGCTGACGAAGTCGCGCGCCTGCTCGCACTGGATGATGCCCGGAATAAGGGCTTCGCGTCCGCCCAGCTCAACGGCAAGGTCGCTGCCCAGGCATTCCGGCACCGTCTCGCCGATCTTCAACTTGTGCAGGTCCTGCAGGTTGGGCAGGCCTTCCAGGAACAGGATGCGGTTGATCAGCTTGTCGGCGTGCTTCATCTCGCCGATCGACTCGTCATAGGTGATCTTGCCGAGCCGCTTGAAGCCCCAGTTGTCGTACATCCGCGCATGAAGGAAATACTGGTTCACGGCGGTCAGCTCGTTGGTGAGCACCGCATTCAGCAGCCGAATGATACCCGGATCGCCTTTCATGGCGCGCCTCCTGGAAAACTGAGTCGCCCGACCGTGCGGCAAGGCCGTGATCGCTTCAACCGCAATGTCAGCGGCCTGGCACTACAGGCGCGGAAAACCGGATCGCTCCGTGGGAGCGACAGCTACTCTGCCGCGTAGGCCAGGGCCTGGCGACGCTCGATGATCATCTCGCGCATCTCGCACACGCACTTGGCGCACTGGGCCTGACAGCCCTTGTGGCGGAAGACATCGGCCGGCCGGCGGGCACCGGCCTCGATGGCCGCACGAACCTCGCGCTCGCGGATACCGTTGCAGTTACAGACGTACACGAGGTCACGCCCTCAATGAATGAGTGTCATTCGCATCTAACCCGAAGTCGGCACCTTTTGCAACTAACTCTCATTATGGTTAGCGCGGACGGGATCGCCCCCGCTTGGGCAGATCGGGAAATTGGCGTAAGGCCGGGGTCATGACACTCGAATGCCGTCTCTATCTGATCACCCCGCCGGTCCTGGGCGACCTCGACGCCTTCGTCGCCACCCTGAGCCGCGCCCTCGCGGGCGGTGATGTGGCGGCGCTGCAGGTTCGGCTCAAGGACGTGTCCGATGACGCCATCGCCGCCGCTGTCACCGCCCTGGCCCCCGTTGCGCGAGCGCGTGACGTGGCGCTGATCCTCAATGACCGCCCCGATCTCGCCGCCCGCCTCGACTGCGACGGCGTCCATGTCGGCCAGGGCGACATGGCCTGCGCGGCGGCCCGCAAGCTGATGGGCAAGGACCGGATGATCGGCGTCACCTGCCATGACAGCCGCCACCTCGCCATGGAGGCCGCAGAGGCCGGAGCCGACTATGTGGCCTTCGGGGCCTTCTTCCCGACCACGACCAAGGATGCCCCGACCACCGCCGATCCGGAGATCCTGTCGATCTGGCAGGAGACGATGGAGATCCCGTCGGTTGCCATCGGCGGAATCACGTCCGCCAACGCTGCACCCCTGGTGACGGCCGGTGCCGACTTCATCGCCGTCTCGGCCGGGGTCTGGGCCCATCCGCAGGGACCCGACGCGGCGGTGGCCGAACTGAATGCCGCCATCGCCTCAGGCCTGGCCGCCCGGGCAGGCTAAGTCGCCTGTTGCGAGCCCGTCGGGACGGGCATAGCGTCGCCCTAACGATAAGAAACGGGAGGCGACGCGATGATCCATCGACTCGTGCTGTGTGTGCTTAGCGTAGCGGCCTTAGCGACGGCGTCTGCCGTCCGGGCCGAAGACTGGAAGCCCGCCCCGGGCGAAGCCAAGACCTTCTATGACGCGGACTTCCTGCGGATGGACACCAAGTCCGGCCTGGTAGTTTTGCGTATCGCCGAAGGCAAGCCCAACGGCCCCTACAGGGGGTGGCCCGCCAGCAAGGGCCCAATCATGATCTTCGCCCTGGACTGTGCCGCCAATCGCTGGATGGACCTGGGCATGGACTTCACCGGCGACAAGGGCCTCGGCAGGAACTGGCGCAACGAGGAGAAGATCGAGGACATCAGCGGTGCGGTCGGCGGGGCCGGGAAGCTGGCCTGCGAGACCCGCGACAGTCTGCCCAAGGTCGATCTGCCCTGAGCTGTCTCTAAGCCCTCGCCGCCATGGCCCGGCAGGCTTCGTGCCTGAAACAGGTTGTCAGGTGGTCGTTGACGAAGCCGGTGGCCTGCATGAAGGCATAGACGATCACCGGGCCGCAGAACTTGAAGCCCCGGGCCTTCAGGGCCTTGGCCATGTCGACGGCAAGCGGCGTCTGGGCCGGGACCTGGGCACCCACCTCCCACTGATTCTGGATGGGTGCGCCGCCGACCATGTCCCAGAGCAGGGTGGCGAAATCCTCGCCGCGCTCGCGCATGTCCAGATAGATCCGCGCCCCGTTGATGGCCGCGTCGATCTTGCCGTTCGAGCGGATGATGCCGGCATCGGCCATCAGCCGGGCGCGGTCGGCCTCGTCGAAGCGGGCGACTTTCTCGGGATCGAAATCGGCAAAGGCTGCCCGGAAGCCGTCGCGCTTGCGCAGGATGGTGATCCACGACAGGCCGGCCTGGAAACCGTCCAGCACCAGCTTTTCCCACAGCGCGCGCGAGTCGTACTCCGGCACGCCCCATTCGGTGTCGTGATAGGCCTCATAGACGGGGTCACCCGCCATGCCCCGCCAGGTGCAACGTTGGATCTCGTTCATGACCGCAAGCTTGACTGAAAAGCGCGGCGATTTCCAGAACTTTTCGTGAACATGACCCTCTCCGGAGCCTGCCCTAGCCCTTCAGGAACGCCTCGACCTCGGCCTGGAACCTGTCCGGCTGATCGACCATGATGAAGTGGGCTGTGTCATCAATACGGATCAGCTTGGCCCCCTTCAGCGGAGCATAGGCACCGGCGTACCAGCCATCCACGGTCGCGGCCGGGAAGGGGCCGGCCTTGTCGAAGGCGTGCAGCACGGTAGTCGGGGCCGTGATCCTGCCCAGCTCCGGCGTCAGGTCGGTCAGCAGCAGTTCTTCCATGGCCCGGCCCGAGACGTCGCGATCGCTGGCCAGGGCCTGCTGGGTGATGGCCTCGCGGGCGCTTTCGGTCTTGACCATGCCGGCAATGGTCTGGCGCTGCTGGGCGGCGGCCTGCTCGGCGGAGGTGTTGACCATGCCGTCGCGGATCATTGCGGCGTTCTTGGCGATCTGCTCCGCCGTCACGGTCGGGCCGAAGAAGGCCACGGCCAGCTTGGGGAACATGTCGACCACCATCAGCCGACCGACCCGGTCCGGATGACGGGCGGCCAGTTCCATGCCGATCGTTCCCCCCATTGAGTGGCCGATCACGGCCGGGGCCTTCAGGCCCTTGGCCTGGATATAACCGGCCAGACCCTCGGCGACGCCGGCGACCACGGCACCTGCGGCATTGCCGGCCACCGGCGCGCCGGCAAAGCCGGCCACCTGCACGAGGTGAACGCGATATCGGCCTTCAAGAGCCTTGGCCGTCGGCTCCCAGATGGCGCGCGACGACGACAGACCCGGAATCAGGATGACGTCCGGACCCTTGCCCCGTGTCTCAACGGTGAAGCGTTCGGCCTCCGGCGCGGCGGCGGCAAAGACGGGACCAGCGGTGATCAGGGCGGCCAGACCGGCCCCGTAACCCAGAATCTGACGTCGGTTCATGCCCAGAAGTGTCCCCAAAGCCCGTCGATCCGAACATCGACTTTGTTTATCAAAGTACATTGAACTTTGAGGTATTGGCAATGCCTAAGAAGCGTCCAGCCAGTCCGGCCGTTCAACGGCGACCGGCCGGCCCTCGACCGTCAGGGCTGCGCCCTCGATCCGGTCCAGCCGCAGCATCGCCATGGCGCGGCCGTCGCGGCCCGACAGCACGTCTCCGGCCCGAAGCTCGCCCGTCAGGATCTCGGATCCGAAGGGCGGCGGCCGACCATCGAAGGTGACCGGCAGCATGCGGTTCTTGATCGTGCCGCGCCGCTTCATGCGGCTGGTGGTTTCCTGGCCGACAAAGCAGCCCTTCTTGAAGTCTATGCCGTTCAGCAGATCGAAATCGGCTTCGATCGGATAGGTCTTGTCGCTGAGCCAGTCCGACGGGCCCGGCACGCCCAGCGCCAGGCGATGCGCGTCATAGGCGTCTTCGTCAGCGGTCGTAACATCCACCAGGCCATAAGCCCGCGCACCCAGCGCCGGGAGGCGCGGATCGCGCAAAAAGCCCTCGCTGATCTTGAGCGCCTCTCCTGCGGGAAAGGCAGCGGTGACCGACAGGTCGCTGATGGCCAGGTCAACCTTGGCCCGCAGCCGATACATGGTCAGCCGCGCCAGGATGGCCTCGCGATGCGCCGCCTCGACATCGAGCAAGGCCCCGCCCTCGATCCCGGCGATGAACAGGTCATAGAGCAGCCGCCCCTGGGGCGTGAGGATCGCACCCAGGCGCAGCTCGCCCACCGCCAGGGTCTCAACGTCCTGGGTGATCAGGCCCTGCAGGAAGGACCGCCAGTCGGGCCCGCCGACGGTGATCACGGCGCGACTTTTCAGCGGGGCGAACTGGGTCTGGCTCATGCGTTACATGTGGCGTGCGACAGCGTGTCGCGCCAGAGGGGAAGTTTACGGAAACTTGAGCAGTCATCGTGGGATGCGCCGACCGGACACCTGCCCTATACAAGGACGGATGACACAGCGGGCCTTCCCGATTCTTTTCATCACCGCCACGCGGATCGGCGATGCCGTGCTCTCGTCCGGCCTGATCCATATGCTGGCCGACGAAATCCCCAACGCGCGCTTCACCATCGTAGCCGGCCCCCTCGCCGCGCCCCTGTTTGCCCATGTACCCGGACTTGAACGGGTCATTGTCATGGAGAAGGGCAAGGGCAAGGGTCACTGGTTCCGGCTGTGGAACCAGGTACGGCATCAGAAATGGGGCCTGGTTGTCGACCTGCGCGGCAGCGCCACGGCCTATTTCCTGCGACGCGATCGCCGGGCCATCTGGAAGAAGACGCCGGGCGAGATCACCCACAAGGTCATCGAGGCGGCGCGGGTGTTGCAGCTGGACGGCGATCCGCCTTCGCCGCACCTCTATATCACGCCCGAGGTCCAGGCCCTGGCTGACCAGATGCTGGCCCCGAAGAAGGGCGAGACCGCCGGTCCGCTACTGGCCATGGGCCCGGCCGCCAACTGGGTCGGCAAGGTCTGGCCGATCGAGCGTTTCGCCCAGACGGCCGGTCAGCTTCTGGGGCCTGACGGCCCGATGGCCGGCGGCCGCCTGCTGATTCTGGGCGGCCCGGGCGACAGCCGCATGGTCGAGGAGCTCCGCATGGCCAGCGCGCGCGGCCGTTGCATCGACCTCACAGGCAAGGTTGATCTGCTGACCGCCTATGCCTGTCTGAAGCGCGCCGACCTGTTCATCGGCAATGACAGCGGGCTGATGCACATCGCCGCCGCTGCCGGCACCCCGACGGTCGGCCTGTTCGGCCCCTCGGACGAACGCCGCTATGCCCCCTGGGGTCCTCTGACCCGCGCCGTGCGCGGCCCGCGCTCACTGGAACAGTTCCGGGAGGTCGATCCCGACTTCTCGCAGGCCATTCGCCACATGAGCGACCTGCCTGTGACGACCGTGGTCAGGGCGGCCAAGAGCTTGCTGGCAGACGTGCGTATAGCCCTGGCAGCGCCTCCCCTGCCAGAAGCAGTGCCCGCAGGCGAAACTGACGCCGAAGCCGCAGGGCCGGAAATCATCCTTCCCATCGCAAGGCCGGACATCGACCCCGAAGGAGACTCCCTCGAACCGGAAGCCCTGGCTGATCCCGAAACCACTGCGCGCTCAACCGCATCTCCGCTGGACCCTGTTGGCGACGTCAGTCAAAGCGACGACCGGAGCTAGTCTGGTCGGGAGAGCTTTAAAGCGGCATAGCCGCTCCAGACCTACGAGGGCGAGCTCGAGACCGAAGGCAGATGGGACCTCGGAGCAGGCCCTGAAGATGTGGCCCGAACACGTCTCGTCGGTAGCCCCTCGACTTTTTTCCGGTCTGACTGTCGAATCCGGTCGACCTCGCGCGTCTCTGCCTTGAAGGCGGCGCGGCGTGCGCCAGCCGGATGGGAGACCTGCCGTGAAGTACATGCTGCTGATCTACGAGAACGAGACCAACTATGCGGGCGAGGCGGGCGAAAAGCTGCTGGCCGACATCATCGCCCAGCACATGAAACTGGGGGCCGAGCTTGCGGCATCCGGGATTGGCTGGAGCGGCTCGGAGCTGGCCCCGACCTTCACGGCGGCGACCGTCTCCAAGGACGGCATCGTCCATGACGGCCCGTTTGCCGAGACCCACGAGCAACTCGGCGGCTACTACATGGTCGAGGTTCCGGACCGCGAGGCGGCCATCGCCTGGGCGCGCAAGATTCCCCTCTCGCCCGGCGGCAAGGTCGAGATCCGACCGACCGGTGGCCACGGCTAGGCGCTGATGCCGGAGCCGGGCCTCCTCGACCGGGCCGCTCGCGAAAACAGCGGCCGGATCATCGCCGCCCTGGCGGCCAGCTTCCGCGACCTGGATCTGGCCGAGGAGGCCTTTGCCGAGGCCTGCGCCCGCGCGGCAGCCGTCTGGCCGTCGCGCCCTCCGACCGACCCAGCCGCCTGGCTGTACGCCACGGCCCGCCGCGCGGCCCTGGACGCCGTGCGGCGGCGCGGCGTGCGGCAGCGCCACGCACCCGAGCCGCCCGACCTGCCGCCGAGCGTGGAGGAGGCCATGACCTCCGATGAGGCCCTGATCCCAGACGAGCGGCTGCGGCTGATCTTCGTCTGCTGCCACCCGGTCGTGCCGGTCGAGGCCCGTGCGCCCCTGACCCTGCGGCTGGTCTGCGGGCTCAGCGTGCGCGAGATCGCCCGCGCCTTCCTGGTGGCCGAGCCGGCCATGTTCCAGCGCCTGACCCGCGCCAAGCGCAGGATCGCCCAGTCCGGCGAGCCATTCGAGATCCCCGGCCCCGAGGCCTGGGGCGAGCGGGTCTCGGCGGTGCTCTCGACCCTGGAAGTGGCCTATGGCAAGGCCCATGAGGATGCGGCCGGGGCGGGGGCCCATGCCAGCTTCGCCCGTGAGATGCTCGACCTGACGGCGGTGCTGGTCGCCCTCTTGCCGGACGAGCCCGAGGGCCTCGCCTTTGCGGCACTGGTCCGCTACGCCGAGGCGCGACGTCCAGCCCGGCTGGACGAGACCGGGGCCATGGTTCCCCTGTCGGAGCAGGATCCCGACCTGTGGCGCAGGCCCCTGATCGCCGAGGCCGAGCGGCTGCTGCGCCGCGCCGCCGACCTGGGCCGGCCCGGCCCGCGCCAGCTGCAGGCGGCGATCCATGCGGTCTGGTGCGGTCGAAAGTGCCTGGCCGAGCCGCCGCGCTGGGGAGCGGTACTGGCCCTCTATGACGCCCTTCTGGTCTGGCGCGACGATGCGGTGGTGCGACTGAACAGGGCGGTCGCCCTCGCCGAGGTGGCCGGGCCGCAGGCGGCCCTGGCCCAGGTCGAAGGGCTCGAACCGGCCGGTCTGACGGGGTTCGCGCCCTTCCATGCGGTCCGCGCCGACCTGCTGGCGCGGCTGGGGCGGACCGGCGAGGCCCACGCGGCGTATGATTGTGCCCTGGCCCTGGACCCCGGCCCCGCCGAGCGGATGTGGCTGGAGCGCCGAAGAACATCACTCGCTACGGATTGAACAACCGTATGAGGCGCGGGATAAGGGGGCATGGACGGATCAACCCGCAGCCCCGCGCCCTTCCGCGACGCCCGCTACGCGCCTCGCGCCCTCGAGGTCGAACAGCGTGGAGACGCGCTGATCCTGCGCAATCCCATGCCCTATTCCGACGCTGTCCAGACTGTGACCGCGCCACTGGCCCGCTGGGCCGTCGAGGCCCCGGACCGCATCTGGTTGGCCGAGCGAAACGGTGACGGCTGGCGAACTGTCAGCTTTGCCGAAGCGCGGATCCGGATCGAGGCCCTGGCCGGGGGGCTTAAGGCACTCGACCTGGGCCCTGGCAGGCCTCTGTTGATCCTGGCGCGCAACACCATCGATCATGCCCTGATCGGCTATGCAGCCATGAGCCTGGGCGCACCAATCTCACCGGTCTCGCCGCAATACGGTCTCGCGGGCGCAGACCTGTCGCGACTGGACTTTGCTGTTCAGCGTCTGAATCCGGCGGCCGTCTATGTCGACGACGCGGCAGCATTCGCCGGAGCCCTGGCCGCGCCTTTCCTGGCCGGCCTGCCGGTGATCGTCAGCCACAACGCCCGGGACGGCGACCTCACCTTCAGCGAATTGCTCGACGCACCACCGGTCGCGCCACTTTGCGAACCCGGCGACGTGGCAAAGCTGTTGCTGACCTCGGGCTCGACCGGCAAGCCCAAGGCGGTGATCTGCACCCACGCCAATATCGCGCTCAATGCCGCCCAGATCGAAGCCTGCTACGCCGATCCCGAGCCGCCGGTGCTGGTCAATTCTGCGCCCTGGAGCCACAGCCTGGGGGCCAATGCCATCCTGCACATGGTGCTGCACCGGGGCGGCACCCTCTATATCGACGCCGGCCAGCCGACTCCGGCCCGCTTTGCCGAGACGATCCGCAACCTGCGCGAGGTTTCGCCGACCTATCACAACATGGTCCCGGCCGGCTGGGGCCTGCTGATCGGCGAACTGGAGCGCGACGAGGCCCTGGCCCGGACCTTCTTCGAAAAGGTGCGGGTACTGCAGTACGGCGGTGCCTCCATGGCCCAGTCGATCCTTGACCGCGTCCAGGCCGTGGCCGTGCGCACCATCGGCGAGCGGGTGACCTTCGCCGCCGGCTATGGGGCCACCGAGACCGGGCCGACCGCCTGCAACATCCACTGGCTGAACGCCCGCTCAGGGATGGTCGGCCTGCCGACCCCCGGCACCGCGGTTAAACTGGTTCCGGCGGGCGACAAGTTCGAGATCCGGGTCAGGGGTCCGCAGGTCTCGCCCGGCTATCTCGACCAGCCCGACGCCACCCGCGACGCCTTTGACGAAGACGGCTTCTACCGCTTGGGCGATGCGGCACGACTGGCCGATCCCGAAGACCCGGCGGCAGGCCTGGTCTTTGACGGGCGTCTCGTCGAGAACTTCAAGCTGGCCAGCGGCCCCTTCGTGGCCGCCGGGGCCCTGCGCGTGGCCGCCGTTTCGGCCATCGGCGGGGTAGTCTCTGACGCCGTGGTCTGTGGCGAGGGCGAGGACGGGGTCGGCCTGATGCTGTTCATTGATCCTACTGCTGCGACGCGACTGGGGGACGCATCCGCCGTGCGAGCTGCCGTTGTCGACGGCCTTACACGCATGAACATTACGGCCAAGGGTGGTGGTCGGGTGACCCGGGCGCTGATCCTCGACGGTCTACCGGACGCAGCCAGCGGCGAACTGACGGACAAGGGCTATATCAACCAGGCCCTGGCCCGGGAGCGACGTCCCCGTGAACTGGCGCGACTGTTCGCCGAGGCTCCGGACGGGGACATCCTCGTTTTCTGAGACCATACAATCCGGGGCACCGAACCGGAGTTGCCGGCACGCGCCCGGAACAACAGGACAGTAGGGAAAGACAGCAGAATGAACGGCGCGGACGCCCTGATCACGACCCTGGCCGACAACGGCGTCACTGCCTGTTTCGCCAACCCCGGCACCAGCGAGATGCAGTTCGTCGCCGCCCTGGACCGCGAGCCCCGGATGCGCAGCGTCCTGTGCCTGTTCGAAGGCGTGGCGACCGGCGCGGCCGACGGATATGGCCGGATGGCCGGCAAGCCCGCCTGTACCCTGCTGCACCTGGGCCCCGGCTATGCGAACGGCGCAGCCAACCTGCACAATGCGCGTCGGGCCTATACGCCGGCGGTCAATGTGATCGGTGACCATGCCACCGACCACCGCCAGTATGACGCGCCGCTCAATTCCGACATCGCCGCCCTGGCTGCGCCCAACTCGATCTGGGTCAAGTCTGCGGACAGTGCCGATACGGTCGGCTCGCTGACCGCCGAGGCCGTGGCCGCCAGCTATGGCGCACCCGGCGGCAATGCCTGCCTGATCCTTCCGGCTGACAGCGCCTGGAACGAGACCAATACCGCTGGACCAGTGATCGAGATTCCGCGGCCCACCGCGCCCGACGCTGCGGCGGTCGCCGCCGTCGCTACTGCGATCAAGACTGCCGTCAAGCCCACGATTCTACTGGGCTCCAGCGGCTGCTGCGAGGCAGGCATCGCCGCAGCCGGCCGCCTCGCTGCCGTGGGTGTGCGGGTGCTGACCGACACCTTCACCGCTCGTCAGTCACGAGGCGAAGGCCGGTTCCGGCCTGACAAGATGATGTATTTCGGCGAACAGGCCCTGAAGGATCTGGCCGGCGTTGATCTGATCGTCCTGGCCGGTACGAGCCAGCCTGTGGCCTTCTTCGCCTATCCGGACCGGCCCAGCGTCCTGGTTCCGGAGGGCTGCGCGACGGCGACGCTGTGCGGTCGCGAGATCGATGCCCCGGCAGCCCTGAACGCCCTGGCCGATGCCCTGGGCGCTCCGGCCAACGGCACCGTCGAGGCCTATGCGCCGCCGGCTTCACCAGCCGGGAAGTTCGACGCCTGGGCCATGGGGGCTTCGATTGCCCGCCATATGCCGACGGACGCGATTGTTTCGGACGACGCGGTGACCGCCGGCCTGCCGATCTTCACCCAGACCCGCAACGCCCGGGCCCATGACTGGCTGAGCCTGACCGGCGGAGCCATCGGCCAGGGCATCCCAGTCGCCATCGGCGCGGCCGTGGCCTGCCCGGACCGCAAGGTCCTCAGCCTGAACGGCGACGGCGCAGGCATGTATACGGTGCAGGGCCTCTGGACGGTTGTTCGTGAAAAGCTGGACGTCACCGTCGTCATCTTCGCCAACGGGGCCTATCGCATCCTCGGCATCGAGATGGGGCGCACGGGCGGTGGCGAGCCTGGACCCAAGGCCTCTCGACTGCTGGATCTCGGCGACCCAAAGATCGACTGGGTCGCCCTGGCCACCGGCCTGGGCATGCCCGCCGAGCGGGTCGATACGGCAGAAGCCTTCGACGCGGCCATGGAACGGGCGATGACGACGCCAGGGCCGCATTTCATTGAAGCGGCGATGCGATAGCGGGCCCCACCATGTCGAGCGAGCCCTCCCATCTGCCCCTGCCGGATCGCTGGGATCTGACCGACGAGCAGATGCTGGAGCGTGCAGAGGCAGCCCTGGCCCGCCTTCGCCGCCGACATACCATTCGCGACTTCAGCGACCGGCCGGTGCCCCAGGCGGTGGTCGAGCGCTGTATCGAGGCAGCGGCAACAGCCCCCAGCGGGGCCAACCAGCAGCCCTGGCGATTTGTGCTGATCGGCCCTGGCCCCTTGCGGACAGAACTTCGGGCCGCGGCCGAGGCCGAAGAGCGGGAATTCTACGCCGGCCGGGCCGGAGAAGCCTGGCTCGACGCGCTCGCGCCCCTGGGCACCGACGCCGACAAGCCCTTCCTGGAAACCGCCCCCTGGCTGATCGCCATCTTTGGCCAGCGACATGGCTTCGATGCCGAAGGCGACAAGATCAAACACTACTACGTGCCCGAATCGGTCGGCATTGCGACGGGGTTCCTGATCGCGGCGCTCAACGAGGCGGGCCTGGCGACCCTGACCCATACGCCGAGCCCGATGGGCTTTCTCAACACGGCCCTCGGGCGGCCGGACCACGAAAAACCCTATATCCTGCTGGTGGTTGGCCACCCGGCGCAGGACGCCACCGTCCCGGCCCACGCCAAGCGCAAACTGCCCCTCAACGAGGTCATGAGCCTACGCTGAGCGGCTCAGCCTGACCTTCGGCGACAAAAAAGCCCGCCGGGATCCCTCCCGGCGGGCTTGCTGGTTCAGCCTGAAGGCCAGATCAGCTCTTCTTGGAGGCGTTGGTCGGAAGCTTGCAACCGCCACCGATCCCCTTGGCCTGAGCGCAGGACAGGATTTCCTTCGACTTCGGGTTCGGGGTGTTGACCGGATAGCTCATCACCCAGCCCGGCAGGCCGTCAGCGCAAGCGACTTCCACATAGCCCTCGGTGTCGTTGCGACCCACCCGGCGAACGCCCGACACTTCGCACGAGCCCTTGCCATAGGCCTTCAGGTCGGCCGACAGGCGCGGGAACGAGGTGTCCGACTTGGAGAAGCTGCAGCGATAGCCGTTAATCTCCGAGGTCAGGCAGTCATAGATCACCGCCGGGCCCGTCGAGAAGATCGCGATGGCGCCGTCCGGACGGTTCTTGCACTTCAGCTCGACGACTTCCTTGCGGTTGTCGTCGGTCGGCAGCATGCCGTACTTTTCCACCTGGCAGTCAAAGCCGCCCTTGGTGGCCAGCTTGGTGTAGAGGCCGGCCTGTTCGGTCTGGGCCGCAACCGCATCGGTGAGGGTACAACCACCGCCGACGAAGCCGGCCTGGGCGCAGTCGATGGTGCGGGCCAGGGCACCGCCGGCTGCCGTCTGCTGCAGCACGTAGCCCTTGCCGTCAGCGCAGGCGACTTCGAAATAGTTGTCGACCTTGGTGCTGAGAATATAGCGCTTGTCCTTGACCGTGCAGTTCTTGCCCGAAGCGGCGGTCAGGGTATCGACGACGGCCAGTTGGGTGGCCTTGTCGGTCAGCTTGCAGCTGATGTTGGCACCCTCTTCGTACAGAAGGCAGTTGTTGGCCACGACCTCGGCGGCCGGATTGGCCGGGTTGGTGGTCTGGACGATGTAGCCGGCATTGCCGCAGGCCACTTCGAAGTAGGAATTCTTGGCCCCCGAGCCGATTGCGCGGGCGTTGATGATGTCACAGGCCGTTCCGGCCTTGGCCATGAAGGGCTTCAGCATGGCCTTCTGGTCGGCATTGCCGGGCAGGATACAGGCCAGGGCACTGGGCTTGCCGTCAGCAGCCGGCTGGCTCGATTCCAGGCAGCTGAAGGCCTGCGGCGGAGTGTCTTTCTTGGCGATGAGCGCAAAGCCCATCCCTTCGGCACAAGCTACCTCGTAATAGCCGGTCGCCGTCTTCTTGTCCTCGCCGATCAGGCGGGCGTCAGAAACGGTGCAACCAGCGTTCAGGCTTTGCATCAAAGCCGGGGCGGCCGCCATGCCCGCCGTTCGGGCCTTGGCGTCAATGGCAGCCTTCGCCTTGTCCTCCTTCGGCGCCGAAATGACGGCGGCAGGGATAAGCGCGCCGAGCGCGAGGGCGGCGGCCAAGCCGATCGCGAGTGGCCTCATGGGAAACATCTCCTGGGTCGATTCCTCGCGCGGACATAAGCGCGCCCTTGCGTTAGGGGTCAAGATGTCCTCCGAGATGAGCGAAAACATGGCGACAGCCTGAACGAAGGGAGCCAGTCCATGCGAGACGGTATCGAAGACGAGGCACCGGAACCCCGCCGCCCCAAGCTGATCTATCCTTTTGAAACCGTACCGGAGCAGGGCACCGGCGAAGCGGTCGAGGTTGCCCCGGGTGTTCTGTGGCTGCGCCAGCCGCTCGGGGGCTCACTTCAGTTTATCAATGTCTGGGCCATCGCCGACGGCGAGGGCTGGGCGATCGTCGATACCGGCGTCCAGACCAAGGAAACGAGCCAGGCCTGGCGGGCCGCCTTCGCCGGTGCCCTGGAGGGCAAGCAGATCACCCGGGTGATCTGCACCCACCTGCATCCCGACCATGTCGGCCTGGCCGGCTGGATCGTGCGCAAGTTCGATTGCCGGCTGTGGATGACGCGACTGGAGTACTTCCAGTGCAGGATGCTGGTGGCCGACACCGGCCGGGAGGCCCCGGAAGACGGCGTGCGCTTCTTCACGGCCGCCGGCTGGGACGAGGATGCCATCGAGAACTACAAGGCCCGCTTCGGCGGCTTCGGCAAGGCGATCTATGCCCTGCCCGACAGCTACCGGCGGCTGTCCGACGGCGAGGACTTCGACATCGGCGGCAAGACCTGGCGGGTCGTTACCGGCCAGGGCCACTCACCGGACCACGCCTGCCTGTGGTGCCCCGAGCTCGGCCTGCTGATCAGCGGCGACCAGGTGCTGCCGCGCATTTCATCCAATGTCTCGGTGTTCCCGACCGAGCCCGAAGCCGATCCCCTGAGCGACTGGCTGACCTCCCTGGCCAAGGTCAAGTCGGTCGTACCCGACAGCGTGCTGGTCCTGCCGGCGCACAATGATCCGTTCCACGGCCTGCATTCGCGGATCGACAACCTGATCGCCGGCCATGAGCGGGGTCTTTCGCGTCTGGAAAAGAAGCTGGCCGAGCCCAAGCGGGTCATCGACACGTTCGGCGCGCTGTTTGCCCGGCCCATCGGACCCGACCTGCTGGGCATGGCCACGGGCGAGGCCCTGTCGCATCTCAACTGCCTGATCGGTCGGGGCAGGATCTCGCGGCATGTGGATGACACAGGCGTCGCTTGGTACCGCGCAGGGACGAACGCCGAAACATCCGTTTGATATTTCGTGCGCGAAGTATTAGCGTCAGGCGATGTCCGTCCCGCCCGATCGCCGCCTTGTCTTCCTGCTGAACGCCGGCAACCGGCGCGTCCAGCGCTGGATCGAGGCGGCCATGGCGGCCAAGGGCGGCCTGACGTCGGCCCAGTCCGGCGTGCTGTTTTTCCTCGGCCAGCATGACGGGGCCCTGATCGGCGAGGCCGCCGAAGCCCTTGATCTGGCTCCGTCGGCCATGACCGGCCTCATCGACCGCATGACCCGGGTGGACCTCGTCGAACGGCGCGCCGATCCGGCTGACGGTCGGGCCATGCGCCTCTATCTGACCGACAAGGGCCGCGCCGCCCGCGACTACGCCAAGGGCGGCCTCGACGGCATCAACGCCAAGCTGACCGACGGCTTCTCTGAGCAGGAGATTGCCGTGGTCGCCCGCTGGCTGCTCAGCCTGCAGACCAAATTCCCCAAAGGAGACCCCGCATGACCGACCACGTTAAGGTCGCGATCGACGCCGGCGTGATGACAATCACCCTGGCCCGGCCCGAGAAGAAGAATGCCTTGTCCAACGTCATGTACGGTGTGCTGGCCGACAGCATGGAAGCGGCCGAAAAGGATCCGTCGATCCGGGTGATCGTCTTCCAGGCCGACGGCGACAGCTTCACGGCCGGCAACGATCTGGGTGACTTTACGGCCCAGGCGACCGGGGCCTTCTCGGGTGAACGCCATGTGACCCGGTTCCTCAAGGCGCTGGCCCACGCCACGCGGCCGCTGATCGCCGCCGTGCACGGCCAGGCGGTGGGCGTGGGAACAACCATGCTGCTGCATTGTGACCTGGTGTTCATCAGCCCCGACGCGCGCCTGACCACGCCGTTCGTCAACCTGGCCCTGGTCCCTGAAGCGGCCTCCAGCTGGCTGCTGCCGGCCCGGATCGGCCATGCCCGCGCCTATGCCATGTTCGCCCTGGGCGAAGCCGTCGATGGCACGACTGCAGCGGCCTGGGGCCTCTCAAACGCCGTTGTTCCGCTGGACGAGCTGCGCACCCGTGCACGGTCCGCCGCCGACCAGTTGGCCCGGCGACCACTGGGGGCCCTGACCGTCACCAAGACCCTGATGCGCGATGCGGAAAAGATCGCTGCCCTGATGGATACCGAAGGGGCCCTGTTCGCCGCGCGCCTGCAGACCGCCGAGGCCCGCGAAGCCTTCATGGCCTTCGCCGAGCGGCGTCCGGCCGACTTCAGCAAGGTGGGCTAGACCTGCCCGGCCGCTCATTCCGGACGCCTCCGCTTGCGAGGCATCCGGAAGGACTGTCGCTGTTCGCGTTGCGTAAAACCTTGAATACATAACAAAAACATCGGGAGAAACGCCATGACTGACCGCATCACCTCCGGCTTCAAGCCGATGACTCCGGCCCGCGACGTGATCGCCGGCCATGACCTGACCGGCAAGGTCGCCATCGTCACCGGGGCTGCGACCGGGATCGGCATCGAGACCGCCAGGGCGCTCGCGGAAGCCGGGGCCGAGGTGATCATCGCCGTGCGCAAGCCCGATCTCGGTGACGCGGCCGTGGCCGAGGTCAACAAGACCGCCAAAGGAGCCAAGGCCTCTTGGTCGATGCTGGACCTGTCCAGCTTCAGCTCCATCCGGGCCTTTGCCGAGCGCTGGGCCAATCGCCCCCTGAACATCCTGATCAACAATGCCGGCGTCATGGCCTGCCCGCTCGCCTATACCGAGGACGGGCTGGAGATGCAGATCGGCACCAACCATTTCGGCCACTACCTGCTGTCGGTCCTGTTGGCCCCCAGCCTGGTCGCCGGTGCCAAGGCCTCGGGCAAGAGCTCGCGGCTGGTGTCGCTGTCCTCGATCGGCCATCGCCGCGCCGGGGTAAACTTCGAGGACCCGCATTACCGGGCCCGCGACTACGACAAGTGGGAAAGCTACGGTCAGGCCAAGTCCGCCAACGCCCTGTTCGCCGTCGGCTTCAATGCGCGCTTCAAGGACCAGGGCGTGTTCGCCAACGCCGTGATGCCGGGCGGGATCATGACGCCGCTGCAGCGCCACATGAGCCTCGACGAACAGCGGGCCATGGGCTGGATCGACGAGAACGGCAAGGTTCGCGACGGCTTCAAGACGACGGAAGAAGGGGCCTCGACCAGCGTCTGGGCCGCCGTCGGTGACGAGCTGGAAGGGGTCGGCGGTCTCTATCTCGAAGATCTCGCCCAGGCCGAACCCTGGACCAAGGACAAGCCCTGGAGCGGGGTGATGCCTCATGCCCTGGATCCGGAAGCCGCCGAACGCCTTTGGGCCCTGTCCGTCGAGACGACGGGGCCTGATGTCGCGCCAGACGCTCTGGGTCCTGGCGGGGATCGCGGCCGTGGTCGGCGGACTGATCGATCTGGTCGGTCCGCTGCTCTATCCGCATCTGGTCGAACCGGCCCGGCAGGGCGTCTATGTCCTGATCGACGTGCTGCTGCTGTTTGGCCTGCTGGGCCTGCAGTCGGCAGCCGGCGACCGGACGGGCCGCCTCGGCCTGATCGGCTTCATTGTGGCGGTCAGCGCCATTCTGCTTGTCCGCTCGTCAGAGACCCGGCTGCTGGGCCCCTCGACCTATGCCCTGGCATCCAGCGTCTGGGTGATTGGCATGACCGTGATCGCCATCGCCCTGCTTCGGGTCCGCCTGCCCTTCCGCCTGCCCGCCGCCCTCTGGATCACAACCCTGGCCGTCGGGCTTGCAGGCCTGGCCCTGAAAGACCAGGGTCTGATGCACCGACTGGCCGCCGCCAGCTTCGCCCTCGCCTCAATCGCCCTCGGTGTTCAGTTGATCCGCCAGGGTCGCGCCCCATCCGGAGATCTCGCATGAGCCTCAAGAACAAGACCCTGTTCGTCACCGGTGCCTCGCGCGGCATCGGCCTGGCCATCGCCCTGCGGGCTGCGCGTGACGGAGCCAATGTGGTGATCGCGGCCAAGACCGCCGAGGCCCATCCCAAACTGCCCGGTACCATCTATTCTGCCGCCGCCGAGATCGAGGCCGCCGGCGGCAAGGCCCTGCCCCTCGTCGTCGACGTGCGCGAAGAGGCCAGCGTCTATGAGGCGGTCGAAAAGGCCGTCGCTACCTTCGGCGGCATCGACATCTGCGTGAACAACGCCTCGGCCATCTCGCTGACCGGCACGCTTTCGACCGACATGAAGCGCTATGACCTGATGCACCAGATCAACACGCGCGGCACGTTCCTGACGTCCAAGGCCTGCATCCCGCACCTGAAGCAGGCGGAAAACCCGCACGTCCTCATGCTGTCGCCGCCCCTGGACATGAAGCCGCGCTGGTTCGGCTCCCACGTGGCCTACACCATGGCCAAGTTCGGCATGTCGATGTGCGTGCTGGGCATGGCCGAAGAGTTCAAGACCGCCGGCATCGCCTTTAACGCCCTCTGGCCGCGCACCGGCATCGCCACAGCCGCCATCCAGTTCGCCCTGGCCGGCGAGGAAGGCCTGCGCCACTGCCGGACGGTGGAGATCATGGCCGATGCGGCCCATGCGATCTTCGAAAAGCCCGCGCGCAGCTTTTCCGGCAACTTCCTGATCGACGACACCTTCCTATACGGCGAAGGCGTTCGCGACTTCGATCAGTACAAGGTCGATCCGGACGCGACCCTGATGCCCGACTTCTTCGTTCCCGCCGACAGCGTGCCGCCGCCCGGCGTGACCATCGGCTGAGCGCGTCAGCCCGGGCGGGGTCCGGCCCTCTTGCCGGAGCTTGCCCGGGCCGCAACCTCCAGCGCCCGGTGGGCCCACTCCAGCAGGCTATCCTGGTCATCCAGCGCCTCGACCGGGGCTGACCAGTAGGCCATGGGCTTGCCCGCGCCTGCCGGGTCGAAGGCCTGGGACCCGGCCGCCTCGAACAGGGGCTTCAGGCCCTCGTCGCCTTTCAGGTAGAGGATGTCGTCGTCGATCAGCGCGAAGAAAAGGCCGTTCGCATAGACCCCGACTCCCCCGAACATGCGGCGGGCGGTGATCTGGCCCAGCGGGGCCAGTTGCTCCAAAACAAAGTCCCGATAGTCCGCAGAGACCGCCATGTCCGTCACCGTCCGTCCTGCCACGCCGTCCGACGCTGGCCTCGTCTACCAGTTCATCCGCGATCTGGCCGAGTATGAAAAGCTGCTCGACAGTGTGGAGGCGACCGAGGCGGATCTGGCGACGGCGCTATTTGGCGAGTCTCCGCGCGCCTTTGCCGATATCGCCGAACTGGACGGCGAGCCGGTCGGATTTGCCCTGTGGTTCTACAACTACTCCACCTTTGTGGGACGCCACGGCATCTATCTGGAAGACCTGTTTGTTCGGCCGTCGGCGCGGGGTGCCGGGGCCGGCAAGGCCCTGCTGGCCGCCCTGGCAAGGCGCTGCATCGACGAGAATCTGGGCCGGCTGGAATGGAGCGTGCTGGACTGGAATGCCCCGTCCATCGCCTTCTATGACAGCCTCGGTGCCGCTGCGATGGACGAGTGGATCATCCGGCGGATGACGGGCGAGCCCCTGCGGCGGCTGGCCAGCCTCTAGTCCAGCCGGTCCGCCTTGCGCAGTTCGGGGAACAGCCAGGCCCACAGGCCGGTGACCCCGAGCGCGCCGATGCCGCCGAACACCACGGCCCCGACGGGACCGAGGAACCAGGCCGCCACCCCACTTTCGGCCTCGCCCAGTTCGTTGGACGCGCTGATAAAGACGCCGGAAACGGCCGAGACGCGCCCCCGCATGGCATCCGGCGTGACGATCTGGACCAGGGTCTGGCGGACATAGACACTCAGCATGTCGGCCCCGCCGAGCAGGGCCAGGGCCCCCACCGACAACCACATCAGTTGCGAGAGTCCGAACACTACCGTCGCTGCGCCGAAGGCTGCCACCCCCAAGAACATGACCCGCCCGGCATGACGGCGGATCGGATTAGCCGCCAGATAAAGAGCCACCAGACTGGCTCCGACGGCCGGCGCGGCGCGCAGGATGCCGAACCCCGCCGGTCCAACATGCAGCACGTCCTTGGCAAAGACCGGCAGCAGGGCGGTGGCCCCGCCGAGGATCACGGCAAACAGGTCCAGCGAGATCGAGCCGAAGACGATCTTGTTGTTCCAGACATAGGCCAGGCCCTCGCGGATCAGTTCGAGGCGTGAACCCGGCTGGGTTTCGGGACGGGTGGAGTGACGGATGGCCAGGGCCATCACGGCCGCTGCCAGGAACAGCACGGCCGATACGCCGAAGGCCAGGCCCGGCGAATGGATCAGCAGCAGACCGCCGATCGCCGGGCCGATGATCGAACCGGTCTGCCAGGACAGGGAGTTCCAGGCGATGGCCCGCGGCAGCAGGGCCCTCGGCACCAGCATCGGACCCATCGCGCTGCTGGCCGGCGACAGGAACGCCCGACTGGCCCCGAACAGCACCGAGACGGCAAAGACCGGCCACAGGGCATGAGATCCTGTCAGGGCCAGGGTCAGCAGCACGCCGGCGCATACTGCATCAAGGATCAACGTCACCGCCACGATGATCTTGCGGCTGCGGCGGTCGGCCGTCTCGCCGGCTACCAGGGTCAGAAGCAGCATCGGCAGGAACTGGGCCAGACCGATCATGCTGACCAGGAAAGCCGACTCGCCGACCGAATGGGTCAACCGGGCGATGGCATAGACCTGCCAGCCCAGCGCTACCGACTGGATCTGGACTCCGAGTGTCGAGACAAACCGCTCGATCCAGAACAGCACAAAGTCACGCTCCCGCAACAGGGCGCGGCTAGAGGTGTCCGGGACGGGCTCGGCGGGCGTTGTGGGGAGATCAGACATTGCGTCGCACCATAGAGACCAGTCCCGCGTGCGCAACGGTGTTGACCTCTTCAAGCCTTGGCCCTACAGGGCCCGCGAGCTTCTGGAGGTTCGGCGATGCGGCGCCAACGACGAATGACGCGCGAACGCGCCACGATCTGACGCTCTCCCGCGCCTTCGCGTCGGGAGCCCCCGACGCCCTTTCGCACTCCGAAGGCCGATGACCTCCAGTTCCAGACTCTCCGCCCTGCCCCTATCTGCGCCCGTGCTGGTCCTTGAGACCCCGGCCATGGAGCGGGCCGTCACCACCCTGATCGACCGGGTCTTCGGTCCCGGTCGCTTCGCCAAGGTTTCCGAGCGCCTGCGCGAGGGCAACACCCTGCTTGACGACTGCTCTTTTGTCGCCATGCGCGAGAGCCGCCCGGTCGGCTGCGTGCGTCTGTGGCCCGTGACGGTCGGCGGCACGCCTGTAGCCTTCCTCGGCCCCCTGGCCGTCGATCCTGATGAGCGCAGCGCGGGCCTCGGCCAGACCCTGGTGGAAAGCGCTTGTGCCGCCGCCCAGGCCGAGGGCTGGAAGGCCGTGCTGCTGGTCGGTGATGCGCCCTATTTCACCCGCGCCGGCTTTTCCGCCGCCCACACGGCAGGCGTGACGATGCCCGGACCGGTCGACCCGCGCCGGGTGCTGCTGAAGCCACTCGTCGAGGGCGGCGACCTTGGCCTTTCGGGCATGGTCGCGATCCCCTGATGCGATCGGTGCCTTGAGTAGGGCGGTGGCATGGCCTACCTGAAGGCCATGACCGCCGATCCCCCCAAGGCAGATCCAACCGCTTCAGACACCGCGCGAAGTGGGCTGGACGGCGTCATGGCCGCCGCCAGGGTGGCCAGCGCGCGTGGCCTGCCGCCGGTGCATCTGTGGAACCCGCCCCATTGCGGCGAGATCGATATCCGCATCCGCAAGGACGGCGTCTGGTTCCACGAGGGCTCGCCGATCGGCCGCGAGGCCCTGGTGCGGCTGTTCTCGACCGTGCTGCGGCTTGACCCAGACGGCTATCACCTGGTCACGCCCGCTGAGAAAATGAAGATCAGCGTCGAGGACGCCCCGTTCATCGCCGTGCGGGTCGATCGGGACGGCGATGTCCTGCGCTTCACCACCAATGTCGGCGACGAGGTCGAGGCGGGGCCGGACAACCCGATCCGGGTCGAAACCGACCCTGCGACCGGCGAGCCGCGGCCCTATGTGCATGTCCGCCGGGGCCTGGAGGCCCTGATCGCACGGCCCGTCTTCTATGAAATGGTCGAGATGGCCCAGCCGCGCCAGACGGCGTCTGGCGAGGAATTCGGCGTCAGTTCGCACGGCGTCTGGTTTCCCGTCGCCGAAGCCGGGGCCGTCGTCGCGTGACCCCGCAGGCGCGCCGGGACTGGATTACGGCTCGGCTTGATCCGATCGACCTCTATGACCCGAGCCTCGCTGACCCGGTGCGCTCCGACTTCGACCTCAATCCGGGCCTCAGAATGGAGAACCCCCACGCCCTGCGCCCAGCCGCCGTTCTGGTGGGCCTGGTCGAGCGGGAGGAAGGCCTGACGGTGCTGCTCACCCGTCGTGCGGACACCCTGCGCAGCCACACCGGCCAGATCGCCTTTCCGGGCGGGCGCTGCGATCCGGGAGAGACCCCCTGGGTGACCGCCCTGCGCGAGGCTCAGGAAGAGGTCGGACTGGATCCCGGCTTCGTCAGCCTGGCGGGCCTGTTACAGGGCTACCAGACGGTGACCGGTTTTCATGTGACGCCGGTGGTCGGCTTCATCGATCCTGCGGCAAGCCTGGTCCCCAGTCCGGAAGAAGTCGCCGACGTGTTCGAGACGCCTTTCGATTTCCTGATGAACCCGCAGAATCACCAGCGCCAGCACAGGGACACGCCCAGCGGCGAGCGCCGGCATTTCTATGCCATGCCCTGGAACGACCGCTTCATCTGGGGGGCTACGGCCGGCATGCTGCGGGCCCTCTACGACCGCCTTCATCCGGCCCCCTAATCCTGACCTCCCGGTCGCCGGCCAGAGAAGGGAATGATGCGAGCGGTACCACGCTCGACAGTGTCGCAAGCCCCCAATCCGGGGGGAACAAGACTTAAAAGAGGCTGGCGACAGGGCTTGATCATGGACTAACAATACCGACCGCCCTGCGGGGCGGTCGGTTCCGGGGGTGAAGCTTGACGTTGCAGGGTGAGTCGATCGGCGTGACGCCCTGGATGGCGTGGCCCGAAACCCGAGCCGTGATCGCCGCCCTCGAAGCCCAGGGCTTTCCCGGCTGTGCCCGCTTTGTGGGGGGCTGTGTGCGCAATACCATCATGGGCAAGCCGATCGACGATATCGACATCGCGACGACCCTCACGCCCGACGCCGTAATTGACGCCCTGTCGAAAGCCGGGCTGCGCGCGATCCCACCGGCGTGGATCACGGAACGGTAACCGCCCTGGCCGGCGGCAAGCCCTACGAGATCACCACGCTGCGACGCGACGTGTCGACAGATGGACGCCGGGCGGTCGTAGCCTTCAGCCAGGACTGGGAACAGGACGCCCAGCGCCGCGACTTCCGTTTCAACGCACTCTATGCCGACCCCGAAGGTCGGATCTATGACCCGACCGGCGAGGGCCTGGCCGACGCGCGGGCCGGGCGGGTGGTCTTCGTCGGCGATCCGATGACGCGGATTCGTGAGGACTATCTGCGGATCCTGCGCTTCTTCCGCTTCTATGCCTGGTATGGCCGGGGCGAACCCGACCAAAAGGCCCTTACAGCGTGCAAGGCACTGAAGGGCATGGTCGCGGGGCGTGCCGCCGAGCGCACCCAGAAAGAGCTGATGAAGCTGCTGGCGGCCGAAGATCCCCGCCCTGCCCTGCGACTGATGGCAGCCACGGGCGTGCTCGGCTCAGCCCTGCCCTTTGTTAAGTCGCTCGCCTGTTT
>Ga0187842_1000164_pt1 | contig 35754 bp, 28 predicted proteins | sample SpaLakP09_SKY_41_FD_134514 | JGI IMG/M metagenome (GOLD analysis project Ga0187842, IMG submission 134514) | Oligotrophic lake water microbial communities from Sparkling Lake, Wisconsin, USA - SP09_SKY_41 | ecosystem: Environmental > Aquatic > Freshwater > Lake | place: USA: Sparkling Lake... | reverse complement strand
GCCGACGCCGGCGTCGGCGTCCACCTGAACAACGCGCCCCAGCAGTCGGGCAACCTGTTCGAAGCCGAATTCTACGACATGGAACGCGTCGAAGTGCTGCGTGGCCCGCAGGGCACGCTGTACGGCCGTAACGCCACCGGCGGCGTGGTCAACCTGATCACGGCCAAGCCGACCGACATCTTCGAAGCCATGGCTCGCGCCGAGTACGGCAACTACGGCACGCAGAAGGTCCGGGGGATGGTCAACATCCCCATCTACGAGGACAAGCTGGCCGTCCGCGCATCGGGTGCCTATCTGAAGCGCGACGGCTTCATGACCAACACCTTCACCGGCAACAAGGTCGATGACCGCGACCTGTATTCGGGCCGCATCCAGGTGATGTTCAACCCGACAGACAAGCTGCGCACCCTCTTCTACTACGAGCGCTTCAACGAAGACGACGCGCGTTCGCGGACCGGCAAGCAACTCTGCACCAAGGACAATGGTCCGGCCACCATCGGCGGCGTTGCGACCGGTGCGGCACGGGTGTTCCTGACCCAGGGCTGCGCCTCGGCCTCGCTCTACAACTCGGCCGCCTACGGCACGGTCAACTCGTCGGGCAGCCTGACCGGCATGCTCGGCAACATCTTCGGTTTCACCAGCGGAGACGTGAACGCCGGTGACACCACCGACCGCGACCTGAACAAGTTCGAGTCGTCGTTCGACCCGATCTACCGGTCGAAATCGGACCTCTACCAGTTCACCCTGAACTACGACCTGACGGATGACCTGACGCTGACGGCGATGATGTCGACCAGCAAGAACTCGGTCTATTCCAAGCAGGACTACAACCGCAACGTCTCGACCGTGCCGTTCAACAACACGCCGCTGACGCCTGGTGGTTTCACCAATGACCCGCAGACCGGCCTGTCGAACAAGTTCACGACGCTGGACATTTCTTCCAACTCTGCTGAACAGACCAGCTATGAAGTCCGCCTGCAGTCGAACTTCGACGGCCCGCTGAACTTCAACCTCGGCGGCATCAAGTTCGACTATGACAGCATCACCGACTACTACGTGATCGGCAACTCGCTGACCCTGTCGGCTCTGGGCCTGAACTTCCAGAACACCGGTAACCCGGCCTGTAGCCCCGTCGCCCTGCCGACGACCTGTATCGGTGTTGACACCAAGGCCACGCCGGACGGCTCGGGCCACAACTACTATGACAACAAGACGCCCTATACCCTGAAGTCGAGCGCCTTGTTCGGTGAACTCTACTGGCAGGCCAACGAAAAGCTGAAGTTCACCCTTGGCCTGCGCCAGACCAAGGACGAAAAGTCGGTCATCAACTACAAGACCGTCCTGCTCGCCCCCGGCATCGGCCTGACGGTGGACCCGGTGACCCCGGTCCAGCGTTCCGAGTTCAGCGAACTGACCGGCCGCTTCGGCTTCGACTACAAGCCGGAACTCAGCTTCACGAACGACACCCTGCTCTATGCCTTCTACTCGAAGGGCTACAAGGGCGGCGGCATCAATCCGGGCGTCCCGGCGACCTCGGTCGGCGTGCCGCAGACCTTTGCGCCGGAATTCGTCAACGCCTTCGAACTGGGCACCAAGAACACCCTGATGGGCGGCAGCCTGCTGCTGAACGCGACCGGGTTCTTCTATGACTACCAAGGCTACCAGATCTCCAAGATCGTCAACCGCACCTCGGTCAACGAGAACGTCAATGCCGAGGTCTACGGCCTTGAATTCGAGTCGATCTGGTCGCCGGTCCGGGATCTGAAGTTCAACGCCAACATCGGCTACCTGCACACCAAGATCGGTGATGGCGTGAAGTCGATCGATACGATGAACCGGACCCAGAGCAACCCGGCCTACACCCTGGTCAAGGTCGGCCCCGGCCTGCCCAATGCCAGCGCCGGCGGCAACTGCATGCTGAACTCGACCGGCGTCGCCACCCTGCTGGCCATCGGCCAGGGCGCTGCCCTGCCGTTCGCCTGCGGCGGCCCTGCCGTGTTCCAGGCCTTCCTGCAAAGCCGCGGCGCTCCGGCTGCCACGGCGAACTTCCTGGCCAACGGAACCGGTCTCTACACCTACGGTGCCGGCTACTCGATCGAAGGCACCACGGCCGACGTCTCGGGCAACGAGCTGCCCAGCTCGCCGCACTGGACCGCTTCGGTCGGCGCCCAGTACAGCTGGGACCTGGCCGGTGGCTGGGGCGCGACCCTGCGCGGGGACTACTACCGCCAGACCGAGCAGTATGCCCGCGTCTACAACACGGCCTATGACAAGATCGAGGGCTGGGAAAACGTCAACCTGACGCTGAAGGTCGAGAAGCCGGAATGGGGCATTGAAATCGATGCCTATGTGAAGAACCTGCTGAACGACGTTCCGATCATCGACGCCTACACCAGCGACGACTCGTCGGGCCTGTTCACCAACGTCATCACCCAGGAGCCGCGCCTCTACGGCGTGAGCATCACCAAGAAGTGGTAGTGATGCGCCTCATCTGAGGCGGCCAAATCGGGGCGGCGATGGAGCGATCCATCGCCGCCTTTTTCTTTGCAAAGAACGCGTCCCGCCTGCCGGCCATTCCCGTAGACCATGGCTCGAAGCCACCTTTGGGAAACCATGTTCTCAAGAAATCTCCGCGACTTAACGACTCTTCAAGGGCGACGGCGCAAGAGTGGCAACCCACCGATGCCAAGCGAAGCGGCCGCATGGAAACGCTCTCCCGTCTTATCGATCGCCGCCCATCCGTCGCACCGGCCACCTCTTGCGAGGACGTGCTGGCGCTGTTTTCGGCTGACCCGAACGCCTTTGCCGTAGCGGTCTCCGACCAGGGCGCCCCGATGGGCGTGGTCTATCGCGACGTTCTGATCGGCATGATGCAGGTCGCTGCCGACACCCTGAGCCGCCAGCCGATTTCACAGGTCATGGACGTCACGCCCCGGGTGGTGCCGATGACGCTCGACTCGGACAGTTTCGTCGACACGCTTGCCGAACGCACCACGCCGGTGTTCCGTTCGGCCTTCATCGCCGTGGATGACAATGGCCTCTATGTCGGTGTCGGGGGCCTGGGCTCCCTGATCGCCTCCCACCGTCGTCGGGACCTCGAAGCCCGCGACGCCACAGCCCTCGTCGACCGACTGGCCACGGATATCAGCCACTATCTCGACGGCGTCCTCGCGATCGCGGCGCGGCTGGAACAACAGCCCCTATCCGCCGATGCCAGCGCCTTCGTGCGCGCCATCAGCGAAACCAGCCGCGACATGAGCGAAATGCTGGGTCGCGCCAGAGACCTGCAACGTTCAACCCATGACCAACTCACCATGCGCCCCAGCCCGGTCCGCCTGCGGGACCTGGCCGATGCGGTCGAAGTTGCCTGGAGCCAGAAGGCCGCCTCCGGGGGCTCGACCCTGATGTTCTCCTACGACGGTGACCCGGAATGCACCGTGGATGCCGATGCCGAGCGACTGCTGCAGGTTTTCGACGCCCTGATCGACAGCGCCCTGGCCAGCGGTCGCGGCGTCATTGAGGCCTGTCTGCACGCCCGCCCCTGCGCCGGGGGGGTGGCCCTTGAGGGCAGTGTCCGGGACAATACCCAAGGCCCCGCCGAAAGCCGACTGGCCCGCATCTTCTCGCCGCTCGGCGCAGCCCATCTGGATGACCGCTCAGACCTGGTCCTCGGTGTGGGCATGGCGCTGGCCCATCGGATCATGCGCGATGTCGGCGGCGAGTTAACCGCCGTTGCCAATCGGGGTGCCGGCCTGACCGTCAGGTTCTCGCTTGTGGCACCCCTGGCACAGCAGGGCGAAGCCGCCGGCGGTGAGCGCCTGGTTGACACCCGCGCCGCCCATATCCTGATCGTCGACGACAACGCCACCAACCGCATGGTGGCCGAGGCCCTCTGTGACCTCTTCGACTGCACCTCCGAACAGGCGGTCGACGGCGTTGAGGCCGTCGATCTGGCCCGCAGCGGCCGCTTTGACCTGATCCTGATGGACATCAAGATGCCGCGCATGGACGGCATCGAGGCCACCCGCGCCATCCGGACCCTGCCTGGTCGGGTCAGCGGTATTCCCATCGTGGCCCTGACCGCCAATGCCGGGGCGAACGACGTCCAGGCTTACAAGGCCGCCGGCATGCAGGACGTGGTCGAGAAGCCCATCAAGCCTGAGCGCCTGGCCATGGTCCTGAGTGCCCTGCTGGGCGAAGACGAGGACGCGGCCGCCGCCTGACGCCTCGCCTGCCGGCGGGCCAGCATCGCTCTCGACGACACGGCCCAACGCGCCCTTCCCACTGCCCCACGCGATTCGTCTGCCGCAACGGAAGGTCCGCACGAGACCCGCAACGGGCGAAAGCGCGTCGCGCTCAAGACATGGGCGTATCCAGACTCGCGCCGCAGGGCGTTTGCTACTCAAATTGGGGAGGAAATGCTCCGTTCCGCGGCGGATCGCCACGCTGGCCTTACCCAAGGCCGTCACTCGTGGCATTAATCTGTACACAACCGTTGGAGGCGAAACATGAGTGAAGAAACCGAAGGCAGACGCCCCAACCCCGTCGATTTGCACGTGGGCAGCCGGGTCCGGATGCGTCGCAAGCTTATGGGTGTGAGCCAGGAGCAACTGGCAGACTCCCTCGGTCTGACCTTCCAGCAAGTTCAGAAGTATGAGCGCGGGGCCAATCGGGTCAGCGCCAGCAAACTGTACGAGATTGCCCGCACCCTTCAGGTTCCGGTGTCATTCTTCTTTGACGGCCTCGCCGATCCGATCGGCGACCAGGACGTTGACGAGGCCGGTGCCCATGCCGAACGGGTCGTCCAGGAATTCCTGACCACGCCGGAAGGTCTGGAGCTGGCTGAGGTGTTTCCGCGCATCGGACGCGGTCGGGTTCGCCGTCAGGTCCTCGATCTTGTGCGCGCCATGGCCGAAGAAACGGGTCGCAGCGACGCGGCCTGACCGAACCCTTCAGCAGGGCCCTGACAAAGCCCCGGCGGGCGATCGCCGGGGCTTTTGCATGTCTGGGGTGCCGTGCGTGTGCCGACGTCGCGGTCAGCAAGGAGCGGAAAGGCCGCAGGCCTCTAACTTGCCGAAACGCGCCCCTGTGACGCGGCCCAGATGTTCTTGGCCAGTCGAGCCGATGCCGGGGTCAGGCCTCGCAGGTCATAGGTCTTGATCACACGAAATCCGAACTCGCGGTCCTTCTGCCAGATGGTGTCGACGTCCCAGGCCACACCATCGAGCAGATCGACGAGTTGCGCCCTAACCGGGGGACGAACCCCGGCCAGCATCTGCACCCGGAGCCCGTTGTCGGACATGTCCGGGATCACGCAGTCCCAGGCGAACGTTCCGCCCAGCACCTTGCCGGCCCTTTGCGTCGCAATGCGCGGGGCCTGCCTGCGGTCCATTTCGACGCCTGGCGCAAATTTTGACATGCCCGACTAAACACATGGCGCGCTTAACCGGTCGTTCAGGAATATGATTTCATTCGGCTAACCACGTAAAACATGCGTTTTAATACTGACAGTCACTATGCTCTCATTGCCGAAATGCGCACCCCACACCGCACCAGAACTTGAAATAACGATCCGATATCGAGTGTATTGACGAAATATATCCCTTAAGTTTCCAGGGTCTCTTGCCTCTGCTTTGACATTCGATCATCGTCGGGTTGCGAAGCGATACGTCAACTACATTGCGCCGGGGTGAACCCGGCCCTGAGGGAACGCCCCATGGCCCAAGGCTCGGTTCTGCTTGCCGACTTGAATGGACGCGACCTGGTTCTGGCGGTCGCCCCGCCTGGCGCGTCCCCGGCCACCCATCGTGCGATACCGTGCGCCTCCCTCTCCGATCTGGAGGAGGCGCTGAGCGAAGCTCTCCCGCCAGCCATTGCCGAAGATCTGGTCGGTGGGGCCATTTGCGCGGCCGGACCGGAGATTGACGGGGCCATCACCCTGACCGGCGGCGCGGGCTTTACCCTGACCGCCGGCTGGCTACGGGGTGTGCTGCGGACGCCGAGGGTGCACCTGGTCAATGACTTTACCGCCTGCGCGCTGGGGGCCCCAAAGCTGGCCCCCGAGGCTCTGGAGACTGTCCACGCGGGCGCAGCGGCCAGGAGCGGTGCCATCGCGGTGATCGGCCCCAATCTCGGCCTTGGGGTCGCCGGTCTCGCCCCGCATCGATCGGACGGCTGGGTGGCCATGCCCAGCGAGGGCGGCCATATCGACTTTGCTCCCGGAGATCCGCGTGAGGTCGCCGTCTTCGAATGCCTGGCGCGCCGCCACGGGCACATCTCGGCTGAACATCTGCTCAGCCAGCAAGGTCTGATCGACCTCTATGGACACTTCGCGGCACCGACCGACGAGCTTTCCGTGGCCATTGATGACAACGCTGTCGTCGATCTCTGTCGCCAGGGCGATCCCGCCGCCAGGGAAGCGATCACCGTCTTCAGTGCCCTGCTCGGGGCCTATGCCGGTGATATCGCCCTGCTGTTCGCGGCCCGCGGTGGCGTCTATCTCAACAGCCCCCTTGTCGAGCGACTCGGCGACCTGCTGGATCGCGAGGCCTTCTGCCGCCGCTTCCTCGCCAAAGGACGGATGCAAGCCTATCTGCAGGACATTCCGGTCTATCTCGCCCGGGGGCGATGCACGCTGCTGGGGCTCTCCAGCCTGTTCAGCGCCAATGACCGCCGCTACGCCGCCAGCGAGATCAAGTATCTCGACTGCTAGAGTGCCGGCACCGGCACCCTGGCCAGGGCCGCCTCAAGATCGGCCAGAATATCGGCCTCGTCCTCAAGCCCGACCGACAGGCGGACAAGGCCTTCGCTGATCCCGGCTGCGGCGCGCTCCTGCGGCGAATAGGTCGAGTGGGTCATGCTGGCCGGATGCTGGATCAGGGTCTCGGCGTCACCCAGCGAGACGGCGCGGCGGATCAGGGTCAGGCGGTTCATCATCGCCACGCCCGCGTCGTGTCCGCCCGCCAGTTCAAAAGCCAGCATGCCCCCTGGCAGGTCCAACTGACGGCGCGCCAGATCATGCTGTGGAAAGCTCGTCAGGCCTGGATAGTCGACCCGCGTCACCGCCGGATGCGCCTCCAGCCAGCGTGCGACGGTCGTGGCCGCAGCGCAGTGCTGGCGTACGCGCAGGGCCAGGGTCTTGAGGCCGCGCAGAACCAGAAAGGCCGTGAACGGCGACATCACCGCCCCCGTCATGTCCTTCACCCCCACCAGGCGAACGCGGGCCATGTCTTCAACCCCGCCCACGGCGATCCCGCCGATCAGGTCGCCGTGGCCGCCCAGATACTTGGTCGCCGAGTGCACCACGATATCGGCTCCCAGCGTCAGCGGGCGGGTCAGAAGCGGGGTAGCATAGGTGTTGTCGACCACCAGCTTGGCGCCGCAGGTCCGGGCCACCCCGGCCGCGCCGGCAATGTCGACCAGCCGCATGTTGGGATTGGCCGGGGTCTCGAAATAGATGATCCGGGTCCTGTCGCTCACGGCCGCGGCCAGGGCGGCGAGATCGGTCATGTCGACCTGGGTGATGGTCACCCCGAACCGCGAGAGACCGTCCCGCATGAAGGCGAAGGTGCAGCCATAGAGGGTCTGGTCGGTGATCACCTCGTCACCGGCCTGCAGGAAGCTCCACATCACCGCCGTGATCGCCCCCATGCCCGAAGCAGTGGCGACGGCGGCCTCACCGCCTTCGAGGGTCGCCATGCGGCGCTCCAGCAGATCGGTCGTGGGGTTGGAGATCCGGGAATAGAAGTGGCCCGGCCGGGTGCCGGCAAACATCTCGCCACCCGCCTCGGCGCTGTCGAAGGCGAATGTCGAGGTCAGGTGCAGCGGCGGCGTCAACGCGCCCTGCTCGTCGGCCGGATTATAGCCCGCATGGATCGCCCGCGTCGAAAAGCCCGCCTGGTCGCGCATGTTTCTCTCCCGTTTGGGAACAGAGTGACGCGATACTCCGGCCGAAAGATTGCCAATTCTGCTCGAATACCCTCATAGTTTGGCAGATTCTGCTTAGGATGCCGACATGGACGCCAAAGACCGCCAGATCATCCGCGAGCTTCAGAAAGACGGCCGCCTGACCAATCAGGACCTGGCCGACCGGGTGAACCTGTCGCCCTCGCCCTGCCTGCGCCGGCTGCGCAACCTGGAAGACCGGGGCGTGATCACCGGCTACACGGCCCTCGTCGACCAGAAGGCCTATGGCCTGCCGATCACCGTCTTCATCCGCGTGCGGCTCGACCGTCACGGCCAGGATGTCGTGAAGGGGTTTGAAGACCAGGTGGCGCGGATCGACCAGATCCTCGACTGCTTTCTGCTGGCCGGCAGCGACGACTATCTGTTGCGGGTGATCGTCGAAAGCCTGGAGGCCTATGAGGACTTCATCCGGCGTCGCCTGCACGCCATTCCCGGCATCGCCTCGATCGACACCAGCTTCGCCTATGGCGTGGTCAAGCAGACCCGGGTGTTTCCGGTGGCGGGGTAAAGCTTTCGGGAGGGACTGCCGTCCTGGTGGTTGGAGGCGGGATCGAACCGCCGACCTGTGGGTTATGAATCCACCGCTCTAACCATCTGAGCTACCCAACCGCGCCAGGGCGGACGCGCGTCATACGCTCTCGCGGCGACGGCTTCAAGTCTTCGTCAGCATCAGATCGACCACGACTTCCAGGCGTCTGGCCAGTTCGTCCGGGCCATATTGCGACAGCACCAGGGTTCTGGCCGCCTGGCCCATGGCCCGGGCGGCGGGCCGGTCGGCAATCAGCTCGCCCAGGGCTTCGGCCAGGCGATCCGGATCATCCTCGGGCACCAGTCGGCCGTTGACGCCGTCCTTGAGCATCTCGATCGGACCGTCGATCTCCGAAGCGACCACCGGCAGCCCCACGGCCATGGCCTCTAGCAGGGTCAGGGGGAAGCCCTCCTGATGCGAGGGGAAGGCAAAGATGTCGCCGCTGGCCAGGAAGGCCGGAACATCAGCGCTCCAGCCTGAAAGGGCAACATCACCGCCCAGACCCAGCTCGGCCACCAGGGCTTCCAGATGCGGCCGCTCCTCCCCCTCGCCGGCGATCTCGCAGGTGGCCTCCAGCCCCCAGGCGCGAAGATGGGCGATGGCGCGGATCAGGACGTCGAAGCCCTTCTTGCGATGCAGGCGGCCCGCCGCAACGATCCGGACGCTGTGGCCGGCGCGGGCGAACGGCGCGGCCTGAACCGAAGGCGGGGTCACGGCATTCGGAATGAAATGCACATGGTCAACCGGCGCGCCGCGCTCGATCGCCAGTTTGGCAAGGTGACGTCCGACGCAGAGGTAGTGGGTGTCCGGCGTGACGTCGAAGACGGGTTTGTGCACACAGACGGCCATGACGGTTCCCGGCGCGGCAGCCCTGGCGAACAGACGGGCCGGGCGCTGGCCATGGCTTAGAACCAGGGCCGGATCAGCAGCCCGCACAACCCGGCGGGCCCCGCCGACGCTGACCGGATCCCAGTCCGTAAAGGCCGGCATGGTCAGCAGCGGCGGCTCGCGTCCGGCCTGGGCCACGGCGACCTTGCCGCCCCGGCGCACCACGCCCCGGCACGTCCCGCCACGCCGGGCCGCAAGGGCCTCGAGGATCGGCTGATAGTCCAGGAACACCTGCTCCAGGCCGCCCAGTCCCTTGCCGAGCATGGCGTGCAGGATATTGGTCAAGGGGAGCTCCGGGCGGCAAAGCAACAGGCGCGGACCATCGGAGTCTGCGCCTCCGGTGTCAACGCGGGTGAGAACCTGACGATCCTCCCCCTGAAGGGGGATGTGTCGGCTCGGAGAGGCGACGGAGGGGGAAGTCGCCGGCCGGATCCGAAAAAACTTCCCCCTCCGACCCTTCGGGCCACCTCCCCCTTCGGGGGGAGGATCTGCCCCTACTTCCCGAGCAGGACCTTCACCGCCGCCTCCAGTTGCGCATCACCGCCAATCAGGCTCTCGCCCAGCGGCCGGTCCACATCCACATCCACCGGGCGCGGATTGAGCTCCATGTTCTGGCCGCGCAGGTCTTCCACCCGGATGAACGGCAGACGGACCGACGAGCCGTCGATCAGCTGGCGGGCCCCGGTGAAGATGATCCAGCCGGCGGTTGGCTTGCCGACGACCTTGCCCAAGCCCAGGGCCCGGTAGCCTTCGGTGAAGTCCTCGGCGTCCGACAGCGACGACTCGTTGGTGACCAGCACGGGCGGCAGGCCCAGGGCCCGCTGGCCCAGATTCTGCCGGCTGGGCACCGGGAAGCGGTCGCGGGGCGTCATCATCAGGTAGTTGCGGCGGGTGAAGACATCCAGCGCATAGCCGTTCACATAGCCGCCGTTGTTGTTGCGGATGTCGATGACCACGCCCTCGCGCCCCTGGTTCTGGGCGTCGAGGTCGATATAGAGCTGGGCCAGCGAGGCGTCCGACATGTCGGCGATATGGACATAGCCGAGCTTGCCGCCACTGACCTTTTCCACATAGGCGCGACGGTCATTGACCCACTGGCGATAGAGCAGGCCCGTGGCCACGGTGCCGGGGACGGGACGGACCACGACCTCGCGCTTGCCGGCCGTGCCGGCGACACCGAGCGTCACCCGCTTGCCCGACTGGCCGCGCAGGAGAAGATCCAGGTTCACGCCCGGCTCCAGGGCCGTGCCATTGACCGCCAGTAGGGTCTCGCCCGGCTTGATGCTGCCTTCGACGGCGGCCGGACCCAGCGCCACCACCTCGCGGATCACCAGGCCCTTACCAGCCTCATAGGCCTCACGCTCGAAGCGAAGGCCAAGATCGCCGGCCCGAACCGGCTGCGGCCCTGAAGGATCGGGCGCTCGGATGCCGGAGTGCGAGGCATTCAGCTCGCCGATCAGCAGATTGATGTTGCGGCGCAGCTCGTCACCGGTCCGCGATCCGGCGATATAGGGGGCCCACTGCCGGCGCAGCGCCGCCCAGTCCTGGCCGTGGAATTTCGGATCGTAGAAGCCGCGATCCAGGATGCCCCAGGCCTGCTCGAACACCACCGCCTTTTCGAGGTCGAAATCGACATCCATCTCGGCATTGGCGGCCAGCGGCTTGGGCTTGGGCGTATCGACCGGGCTGGAGACGATGCCGCCCCCTTCCAGGAAGAACACCTCCTTGGAGTCCGGCGTGAAGGCCGCATCGCCCTTGGGCCGGCGGGTCGAGGTCAGCTGCACCGCAACGGGCGGCTCCTTGGCCAGCTCGTCCAGACCGTAGGTATAGAAATTGACCTGCCCCGCCTGCCGGGCCCGGAACAGCAGGGTCTTGCCGTCGGGGCTGATCACCGGGTCGGAGACGTCCATGCCCAGCGGCAGGAACGAGGCGCGTTCGCGGATGCCCTCGAACACGATCTTCACGGGGGCGATCTTCGGTTTGGCCGCAGCAGGCCTGGCCCCAGCCGACTGGGCCTCGGCCTTCACCGGATCGGGCTTGGTGTCGGGGTTTGCCGGATCGGTCTTCGACGAGGGGTCCTGGGACGGCGCGGGCTTCTCGGGTGCCTCACCGGGTTTGAACAGCTCGCGGAAGGCGTCTTCGCGATACTTCGGCGTATTGGGCAGCAGGTCGATGCGCAGCATCTTGGCCTCTTCGCTGCGCTGGCTGGTGTCGGCGAGAATGAACTTGCCGTCCGGCGACCAGGCGATCCTGCCGCCGGTATTGCCGTTGGCCAGGAAGCTGACCGGCCGCGCCGCACCGCCCTCGGCCGGGATGACGTTGATGTTGTCGAAAGCCTTGCGGTCAGTGAGGGTGAAGGCCAGCCACTGGCTGTCGGGCGACCAGACCGCGAAGCTGTCGTCAAAGCCGCTCAGCGCGCCCTCGAAGATCATCGCGTCCTTGGCGACCTTGCCGCCGTCGAAGGTGATCACCCGAAGTTGCTTGCCGTCGCGGACATAGGCCAGCCTCTTTCCGTCCGGCGAGACCACCGGCGCGGTGTTGCGACCCTCGCCCGCGGTCAGGGCCCGTTCGGTGCCGGTGGCGAAGTCATACTCATAGATCTGGGCCGACAGGTCGCGTTCGGACACATAGACGAGCTTGCGAGAGTCGGCCGACCAGACCGGATCGCGTTCGATACCGGGCGTGCGGGTTACCCGCTGGGCCGCGCCGCCGTCCTTGGTGGGAACCGCAAATAGCTCGCCCCGGACAATGATGGCCGCCTTCTTGCCGTCGGGCGACAGCGACAGGCTGTCGAAGCTGGTCTCGTTCAGCCGCTTCTCGCCCGCCGCCGCCGGGGCACCGCGCAGGGTGATCGGGGTCTGGGACGCCTTGCCGGTGGCGGTGTCCAGCGACCAGATCGCGAAGTTGCGCTCGAAGACGATGGTCCTGCCGTCCAGTCCGATGGTCGGCCACAGCACCCGGCCGTCGGTGAAGCGGGTGATCTGCTCGGGCTTGCCGCCGCTAAGGGGCAGCTTCCAGAGGTTCTCGGTCCCGCTCTCGTCGCTCATGTAATAGAGCGCGCCGCCGTCGGGTCGCCACATCGGCCACAGGTGCTTGGCCCCGGCCGGCAGCAGGCGCCTGTAAGGGGCATTGGCGGCGATCGGCTTCAGCCACAGCTCGGTCTCGTCGATGTGCGAGTGGCCGTTGCGCCACCACTGGCCGTTGCCGACTCCCTTGGCCATCAGCGCCACCGACTGACCGTCGGGCGAAGGCGCGGCGTGGAACTCGGCCAGGAACCGCTCGCGGCTGACTTCCAGCGGCGTGCCGCCGCCGGCCGCCACCCGGAACACATCACCCAGCCGCGCCACATCATTGGCCCCGGAAGTGAAGTAGAGCCACTGCCCGTCGCGCGACCAGCCGTCCAGGGTCTCGTTGGTCTCGGCATAGGTGATGCGCTTCAGCGTGCCGGTGGCGAGCGTCAGAACATAGATATTGGCAAAGCCGGCCCGGTTGGACACGAAGGCCAGCTGGCTGCCGTCCGGCGAATAGAGCGGCCGGCTTTCGGTCGCCAGATCGGTGACCAGCAGCCGGGCCTGACCGCCCCGGGCCGGCACCGTCCAGATGTCACCGCCCGACACGAAAGCGATCTCGCCCCCGTCCGGCGACAGGGCCGGCTCGGCCAGCGACGGCAGGGGCGTCACGGCCGCCGCCGCCGGCAGGCCCGTACACAGCGCCAGCGCCGACACCGCGCCCAGCAGCGCCCTGAACCGAAAAGCCATCACCGCTCCGCACACCGAAAATTCCCGAGGCTGAAAGGGCTAACACGTTCGGGGCCCCTGCCAAGCTTGAACCGGCGGCGGGGCGGGTAGAGGGGGAGTTTTGGGCAATGCCGTAACGCCCCCTCCGTCACGCTGCGTATCCGCAGCGCGCCACCTCCCCCGAACGCTGCGCGACGGGGGAGGATGACATTCCTTCTCCTCCCCCGCATCGCGGGGGAGGTGGCGCGGTGCCGCGAGGCGACGTGACGGAGGGGGCATATTGGGCACCGCCCCATGCTCCATGAAGGCCACCCTTGACCCCGCCACGCCTTCCCCTGAAGACTCCGCTCATGACCGATCTCACCGCCTTTGTTCGCGGCCTGCCCAAGGCTGAACTGCACATGCACATCGAGGGCAGCCTTGAGCCCGAATTGATGTTCCAGCTGGCCGAACGTAACGGGATCGTGCTGCCGTTCAGGTCGGTGGAGGAGATCCGCGCGGCCTATGCCTTTTCCAACCTGCAGGACTTCCTGGACATCTACTACCAGGGGGCCGGGGTGCTCATCACCGCCGAGGACTTCAGGGATCTGGCCCTGGCCTATTTCACCCGGCTGGCGGCCGACGGCGGCACCCATGCCGAGATCTTCTTCGACCCCCAGACCCATACCGAGCGCGGGATCGCCTTCGGCACGGTGATGCAGGGCCTGCTGGCCGGCATGGACGAGGCGGAAAAGACCCTGGGCGTGACGTCCAAGCTGATCCTCTGCTTCCTGCGCCACCTGTCGGAGGAGGACGCCTTCGCCACCCTCGACCTGGCCGGGCCCTGGCTCGCAAAGATCGTCGGCGTGGGGCTGGACAGCTCGGAGGTCGGCCATCCGCCGGCCAAGTTTGCGCGGGTGTTTGCTGCAGCTCGTGACCTGGGCCTGAAGATCGTGGCCCATGCCGGCGAGGAAGGCCCGCCGGACTATGTCTGGGAAGCCATCGATCTGGTGAAGGTCGACCGCATCGACCACGGCAACCGGGCCCTGGAAGACGAGGCCCTAACCGAGCGTCTGGTCCGTGACGGCATCACCCTGACCGTCTGTCCGCTGTCGAACCTGAAACTGTGCGGCGTGCCCAGCCTCGACGTCCATCCGCTGAAGCGGATGCTGGATCTCGGCCTTAAGGCCACGGTCAATTCCGACGATCCGGCCTATTTTGGCGGCTATCTGCTGGAAAACTACATGGCCACCGCGACGGCCGTGGGCCTGACCCGCGAAGACCTGGTGACCCTGGCCCGGAACAGCTTCACGGGTTCGTTCCTGAGTGAAGCCGAGAAGGCGCAGTGCGTGGCGGCTGTGGACGCCTATGCGGCGGCGAATGGTTAGGCTGCTTGCCCCCTCCGCGCCGGAGCCTGTCCTCGGGCGCGCCCTGTGCGCGACCCGGGGGGCGCTCCTCCCCCAAAGGGGGAAGATGAATTCATCCGCCCCCTAAGGGGGCGGACGACCGCGAAGCGGTCAGGTGGGGGCGAGTGGCTAAAGCCACAACCCCTCAGCCTTCACCCCGTCGCCCCAGAACCCCGACGCGGGGGGCGTGATCCGCCCGCGTTCAACGCGCAGACCGCCGGGATGGTCGTGGGCCAGCCACCAGGGGCCGTCGAGATCGGCATACTGGCAGCCGCCCGCCAGATGCAGGGCCGGGGCGATGCCCAGCGACGAGCCCACCATGCAACCGGTCATCAGCTGGAAGCCCAGCGCGCGGGCCTGCTCCAGCATCCGCACCGCTTCGGAGAGCCCCCCGGTCTTGTCCAGTTTGAGGTTCACCGCGCCATAGCGGCCGCGCAGGGCGGCCAGGTCGCCGCCGACATGCACCGACTCGTCGGCGCAGATCACATAGGGCGGATCATAGCCGTCGAGCTGGTGATCGGCCCCGGCCGGCAGGGGTTGTTCGACCAGGGCGATGGGCAGATCGGCCAGCAGGCTGCGCAGGCCGTGCAGGATCTCGAAGGTCCAGCCCTCGTTCGGATCGACGATGAAGCGGCTGTCCTGTGCGGCGGCGGCCACGGCCCGCAGGCAGGCGGCGGGGTCTTCGGCGGACAGCTTGATCTTGATCAGCGGCGCGTCGGCCACCGCTCGAGCGGCAACGCCCATGGCCTCAGGGCTGTCGAGGCTGACCGTCACGGCGGTGATCAGGGACGGCGGGACCGGCAGGCCGGTAACTTCGGCGACGCTGACGCCGGTGCGCCGGGCCCGCAGGTCCCACAGGGCGCAGTCGAGAGCGTTGCGGGCCGCGCCGGGCGGCAGCAGATCCAGGGCCGCCCCTTCATCACCGTCGACAGCCAGGGTATCCAGCACCGGCCCAAGCTGAGCCAGAACGCCCTCGACGGTCTCGTCATAGCGGGCATAGGGCACGCTCTCACCGCGCCCCACAAGGCCATCGGCATGGGCCTCAACCACCACGACGTTGGCAGCGGTCTTGACCCCGCGCGAGATGCGGAACGGAGCCTTCAGCGGGTGATCGACGGCGCGGGCGACAAGATGCAGCGACATGGCGCAAGGCTTGTCACTGTTCGCGCCCTCTGGCGAGAGGGCTAGGCGCGCCAGTCGCGGCGGAGCGGGGAGTCGGCGCGGCGCTCGCGAAACACCTTCAGGGCCAGGTCGCGGTCGACGACATAGAGGCCCAGCCAGACCACCAGCACGCCGGCATAGTGGATCGCACCGATCAGGCCGGTCGGACGCCCCGGCCGGGCGGGACGGCGGGTGGGCTGGAAGGCGTGGGGCATGGCGAGGTCGGTCAGGGCAAGGTCGGTCATGGCGGTCTCCCGAGCCGGTCCGGCGGGACAGGCTCCAGTCAAAAGCTTGGGAGCGTGACGGGTACCGGAACCGGCATCCCCTTTCGGCGGCCACGCTCCGTGGACGCTTGAACCTGACTCGCCCTTACGTCAGAAACGGTCGCCAGAACATTCGCCGCTTCGAAACCTTCCGCCCCTGTTCCTCAGCCGAGACCCGCCATGGCCAAGATGATCACCCTCACCCTTCCCCACCGGCTGGGCGCGGCCGAGGCGCGGCGGCGTCTGGAGACGGGACTGGAGCAGATGGCCGGCCAGATTCCGGGCGGCGATGCGGCCCGCTTCACCCAGAGCTGGACCGGCGATGTCCTGAACTTCTCAGCCCAGGCCATGGGCCAGGCCATCACCGGGGCCGTCGCGGTGATGGAGGATCACGTGCGCCTCGACGTCGCCCTGCCCGGCATGCTGGCATGGTCGCCGGCAAGATCAAGGCCGAGCTGGAAAAGCGCGGCCTGCGGTTGCTGGCCTAGAGCCGCCGCTCATCGAAGTCGTGTCGGCTGACACTCTCGAACCGGCCTTCCTCGGCCTTGTGAATGAACTGCGAGGCCACGAGCCACGCCTTGACCGGCCGTAACGTGCCAAGGCACGCACCGATCAGCACCGGGAACACCGTGGCAAAGTGGACCCAGAGCGGCGGCCGATAGACGACCTCGACCCAGGTGAAGACGCCGATCACAACAATGCCGACGCCGCTCATCACGAAGAAGGCCGGGCCGTCGGCCGGATCGGCGAAGGCATAGCTCAGGCCGCAGCGGTCGCAGGCGGGGGCCAGCTTCAGGAAGCCGGCGAACAGCTTGCCCTCACCGCAGCGCGGACAGCGACAGCGCAGGCCCGACAGAAGCGGAGACGGAGAATTGTAAAGCGGATCGGCCATCGAGAGCCCTTCCTACAATCGCAAATTTGTTACATACAATATTGATGTAATGTATGCACCTATGGCCTGCGAGACAACCACCATGCCGTCGCATCCCTCTGTCGCCTGGCTGAAACGCACTGAAACCCTGTCAGGTCCGGCCTACAAACGCCTGGCCCAGGCGCTGGAGGCCGCCATCGCGGAGGGAGAGCTGCAGTCCGGGGACCTGATCCCGGCCCAGCGCGACGTCGCGCGACGGCTCGGGATCGACTTCACCACCGTCACCCGGGCCTATGCCCTGGCGCGAGACCGGGGCCTGATCGAGGGAACCGCAGGGCGCGGCACCTTTGTTCGCCGGCAAACCGGCGAAGATGAAGCCGGATTGGTCGACCTGTCGATGAACCTGCCGCCCCAGCCCCAGGGACTGAACCTGGGTGCCCTGCTGCGCGAAACAACAGGCCTCATCCTGGCCCGCACCGATCCCGCAGTGCTGATGGCCTATCATCCCGGTGCCGGGTCCCTGGCCCAGCGCACGGCAGCGGCCCACTGGCTTGCACCGACCCTGGGCGAGGTTGCATCCGAGCGCGTCTTGATCGCGAGCGGTGCCCAGACCGCGCTGACCGCCTTGCTGGGGCTACTGGCCCGTCCCGGCCAGACCCTTATCGTAGAGGCCCTGACCTATCCGGGTCTACTGGCCGCCGCCGCGCAGCGCGGCCTGCGCGTCATCGCCTGTCCTATGGATGACCAGGGCCTGGAGCCCCAGGCGCTGGCGCAACTGGTTGCCCGGCACGCGCCCGTCGCGATCTGCTGTACGCCCACCTTCCAGAACCCGAACACGGCGACCATGGGTCATGCGCGGCGCGAGGCGATCGTCGAGATTGCCAGAAGAGCGGGGGTGCTGATCCTTGAGGATGATGCCTACGGCCTGTCGCCGACAGAGCCCCTGCGCGCCCTGGCCAGTCTGTGGCCGGAAGGCGTGTTCCACGTCGCAACCACGGCCAAGACCCTGTCGCCGGGCCTGCGGATCGCCTTTGTGGTCGCTCCGGTGGCGCGGGTCGCCGAGACGTCCCAGGCCCTCCATGATATCGCCCAGATGCCGCCACCGCTGATGGCGGCCCTTGTCACCCTCTGGATCCGCGAAGGCGATGCCCAAAAGGTGCTTGACGGTGTCCGGCGCGAGGCGATCGCACGCCGCCGCGTCGCTGCGGAGATCCTGCCGGTGGCGCTCGGCGGGCCCGAAAGCCTGCATGTCTGGCTTGAATTGCCGGAGGGCGGGCGTCCCGGCCTACTGCTGGAGGGGGCCCGGGCCCGGGGCCTTTCACTCGTCGATGCCGGCCCCTTCAGGGCCCCGGGCATCACACGCGAGGGTGTGAGGCTCTCTCTGGGCGCACCTCCAAAGGCATCGACCCTGTCGCGGGCCCTGCGCGAAGTGGCCGGACTGCTCGCCACCGGCAACAGAGCCTGACCCAGGGCCAAGCGGATCGGGAGCCGGGCCTAGAACTCAGCCTCGCCCTCATCCTCTTCGCCGTCCCCTTCGCCGCCGACGGCCAGCTCCAGAGAGTCGATGATGTCGTCCATCTGGTCCGGCGTGATCGAGACATAGAGGGTGTCGCCACCGATGGCCGACACCAGCAGGCGATAACCGTCTTCGGTCTCTTGCAGGCTGAACGACTGGAGGGGCTGCAGCTTGGCCATGACAGGCTCCGATAAATCCAAGGCGCGGATATAGGCGCGCGCGCCCGACTTTTCCACGTAACCTTTCGCCTCCGCCAAACGACCTTGCCTGCAGCAAGGTCAGGCGGGAGGGGCGAACTTGGCCATCGAGATCATCAACGGCTTCCGGTGCAAGGACTGCACGGACGTCGACTATGCCCGGAAACACATCGACCCCGCCCACCCGAAGGACGGTCCATACGGCGTGAACAAGGTCGACGACCCGCTGGAGGCCCGGAAGAAGGACAGGCGCAGCCCGGTCGAATTCGGCGGGGCGCTGGAGGCCCTGAACGGCGTGGTCGAGCCGGTCCGCGATCCCCGTCTTCGCCTGCCAGAGCCCGGCGAGCGGGCCGACCGCTCGATCTAGGGCTTCAGGGCCCCGCGGCGCAGCATGGTGATGTGCGCCGCGATCAGCGCCTCACGCTCGGCCCAGGGAAACTCGGGGCGGGCGATCAGCAACGAGACCAGCCCGTGCAGTCCGGCCCAGAGGGTCTGGGTCGTGATCTGGACATCGTCGAGCAGGGTCATGCCGACCGCCTGGTATTCGGCGACGATGTCGCTGAACATCTGGAAGGCCTCAAGACCGGCCAGCATCGGCCGGCTGTTCATCTTGTCGAGAAATTCGCCGTGCTGGCTCTTCTCGATCATGAAGGCCACCCGGTAGGGATTGGGGTTCTCGACCCCGAAATCGACATAGACCCGCATCGAGCGCTCGAAATTGGCCGCCGTCGGCTGGTGTCCGACCCGGGCGGCCGCCATGCGACTGGTCAGGATGGCAAAGGCCCGCACGCACAGTTCGGCGGCCATGTCGTCCTTGGTCGCGAAATAGGCATAGAGGGCCGGCTGCGAGATCCCCGCCAGCTCGGCGATCTGCCGCGTCGAGACCGCGTGCACGCCCTTCTCGCTGAACAGGGACAGGGCCGCGTCGAGGATTTCTTCCCGCCGCTCGCCGCCATGTCCCTTGGCCTTGCGCGGAGATCTTATGCTGGGCGCCTTCATCATCTCGTGACCTTCATCATCCCCTGCCGCCCTTGACAAGTCCCAACAATCTATCACTGATAACTTATCGTCGATTGATTTGGAACAAGGCCATGCGGCGCTCCTCCCCGCCCACGCTCAAGGCCCTGCGAGGCCTGCTTGTCATGTCCGCCACCCTGCCCCTGCTGGCGGGCTGCGGCGGCAAGGACAAGACGCCCAAGGCCCAGGCCCCGGCGACCCCGGTTGAGGCTGTCGCAGTGTCCGGTCCCAAGTCAGAGGCGCAGGTTTCCGGCACCGGGACCCTGGAACGCCGCCGCGAAATGGCGCTGTCGTTCCGTATCGGCGGGGTCCTGACCCGGATGGCGGTCGAGGCCGGTGACAGCGTCCGCGCCGGTCAGGCCCTGGCAGCCATCGATCCGGCCAATCTGGAAGCCCGCCAGCAGCAGACCTCGGCAGACCTCGAGCGGGCGCGCCGCGACGTCGAGCGCGACCGGACCCTGTTCGACAAGGGCTATGTCAGCCGCCAGCGCCTGGATGACCGGCTCAGCGCCCTGAAGGCGGCCGAAGCCGCCTACAGCTCAACCAGTTTCGACCGGCGCTGGGCCCAGCTCACTTCACCGGTGTCCGGCGTGGTCCTGGCGCGCAATGCCCAGGCCGGCGAGGTGGTTCAACCGGGTCAGGTGGTGCTCAAGGTCGCCGACCTGACCAGTCCGCTCGTGCTGCGCCTGCCGCTCTCGGCCCGCGACGCCGGGCGGGTCCGGGTTGGCGACGCCGCCCGTGTCCGGGTCGCCGAAATGGGGGAGCAGGCGCTGAACGGAACCGTCACCCGCCTCGGTGAGGCGGCCGATACCCGGACCGGTGCCGTCACGGTCGAAATCGAGCTTTCCGGCCGGCCGGACCTGCGCAGCGGTCAGATCGCCAGCGCGGAGCTGTCCGTCCGGACCGCACCGGACCGGACCGGGGCTTTTGCCCGAATTCCGGCCGAGGCGGTTCTGGAAGCCGAGGGTGCTCGCGCCTTCGTCCTGCGCCTCGACGGCGGCATCGCACGACGGACCGCCGTCGGCTTCGGCGGTTTTGACGGAGACGATGCCCTGGTCTCGGGCCTGGCCGACGGCGCGCAGGTGATCACCGCCGGAGCCGGATTTGTCGGTGACGGCGAGAAGGTTCGACTGGTCGATCCGGCCAAGCTGCCGTCCACGACGGCTGGGAGCCGTTAGTCGTGTTGTTCGACCTGGCCGGCCTCGCGGTTCGCCGCTGGCAGTTCACCCTCGTCGCCTTCGGCCTGCTGGTCATGCTGGGGATCAATGCCCTGCTGACCATTCCGCGGTCAGAGGACCCGCATTTCCCGATCCCGTTTGTGATCGTGCGCGCCGTTCTGCCCGGGGCCGAGCCGGCAGAAATGGAGCAACTGGTCGTCGATCCGATCGAAGATGCGGTGGACGGCCTCGACAATGTCACCAAGGTCGAGTCGACCAGCCTCGACGGCGCGGCGGTGGTCAAGATTGAGTTCACCTGGGATGTCGACCCCGAGCGCAAGTACGACCAGGTCGTGCGCGAGGTGAACGCCATCCGGGGCAACCTGCCGTCCGGCTTGGCGCGGCTTGATATCCAGCGGGCCCGAACCACTGAGGTCTCGATCGTCCAGGTAGCCCTGACCAGCGACATCCTGCCCATGCGCCGGCTGGAGAAGACCGCTGACCGCCTGCGCGAACGCCTCGACCGCGTGGCCGGTGTCCGTGAAGCCAGGTACTGGGGTGCCCCGCCGTCGGAGGTTCAGGTCACCCTCGATCTGGCCCGGTTGGCGGCCCTCAAACTGCCCGCGACCGCCGTCGCCGATGCCCTGCGCTCGGCCGGGGCCGAGGCACCGATTGGGGCCGTCCAGGCCGGGGAACGCCGATTCAACGTCAAGTCGGGCGGAGCCTTCCGGTCGCTTGAGACCGTGGAGAATACCCCGGTCCGCTCGATCGGCGGTCAGGTCACGCGCGTTCGCGATGTCGCCAGGGTCGCCTGGGCCCAGCAGGAACCCACCCACCTGGCCCGCTTCAACGGCAAGCGAGCGGTCTTCCTGACCGTGACCCAGAAGGACGGCCAGGACGTCGCCCGGATCACCAAGGGGGTCGAGGCCGTTCTCGACGACTATGAGAAGACCCTGCCCGCCGGGGTAAAGCTGGAACGCGGCTTCGTTCAGGCCGACAACGTCAAGCACCGGCTGAACAACCTGTTCCGGGACTTCGGCATCGCCCTGGTGCTGGTGCTGATCACCCTGCTGCCGCTGGGCCCGCGGGCCGGCCTGGTGGTCATGGTTTCGATCCCGCTGAGCCTTCTGATCGGCCTGTCGATGCTGCAGAGCTTCGGCTTCACCCTGAACCAGCTGTCGATCGCCGGCTTCGTCCTGGCCCTGGGCCTGCTGGTCGACGACAGTATCGTCATCACCGAGAACATCGCCCGGCGCATCCGGGAGGGTGAGGAACGGACCGAGGCGGCCATCAACGGCACGCGCCAGATCGGCCTGGCGGTCCTGGGCTGTACCGCGACGCTGATGCTGGCCTTCCTCCCGCTGATGGCCCTGCCCGCCGGGTCGGGGGCCTATATCAAGTCCCTGCCCGTCACCGTGCTGTGCACGATCGCCGCCTCGCTGCTGGTCTCGATGACCATCATCCCGTTCCTGGCCAGCCGGCTGCTGGACAAGCATTCGGACCCGGAAGGCAACCCCATCCTGCAGGCGGTCAATGGCGGCATTCACCGCTTCTACAGCCCGCTGCTGCACCGGGCCCTGGCCCGTCCCTGGCTGGCCCTGGCCCTGATGCTGGCCCTGTGCATCACCACGGTTCCGCTGCTGAAGGTCATCGGCTCCAGCCTGTTCCCCCCCGCCGAGACCCCGCAGTTCCTGGTCCGGATAGAGACGCCCGACGGCAGTTCGCTGGCCCGCACGGACCGGGTCCTGAAGTTCGTCGAGACCCGCCTGAAGGCTGAACCCGACGTCGTCTGGCGGGCCGGAAACCTCGGGCGGGGCAATCCGCAAATCTTCTACAACCAGAGCCAGCGCGAGAGCGCCACCACCTATGCCGAGGTCTTTGTCAGCCTGCACAAATGGGATCCGGGCAAGAGCGAGGTCGTGCTCGATCGCCTGCGCCGGGACTTCAACAGCTTCCCCGGCGCGCGGATAACCGTCGTCACCTTCGAGAACGGTCCGCCGATCGACGCCCCGATCGCCATTCGCCTGACCGGCCAGAACCTTGATGCCCTCAAGGCCCTGGCGGCCCGCGCCGAGGCCATTCTCAAGGCCACGCCGGGCACGCGCGACGTCAGCAACCCCGTCCGGCTGGACCGGACGGACCTGGACCTCGGTATTGACGAGGCCAAGGCCTCGGCCCTCGGGATCCCGGCCGGCGCGGCGCGGCGGGTTGCCCGCCTGGCCCTGTCCGGCGAAGAGACGGCCCGCTTCCGCGACCCGGATGGCGACGACTATGCGGTCAAGGTTCGCCTGCCGATGGAACAGGCTGATGGTGCCGCCCGCAATGCCCTCTCGGCCCTGAACGGTGTCTATGTCCCGACGGCCGACGGCCTGTCGGCCCGGCTCGACGCGATTGCCACCCCGACCCTCAAGTCGAGCCCGGCCCGGATCGACCGCTTTGACCGCGAACGCGCGGTGACCATCACGTCCTATGTCTCGACCGGCTACCTCGCCGCCAAGGTCACAGAGGATGCAGCCGCGCGCATGGCCCGGGACCTGCCTATGCCCCCCGGCTACCGGCTGAGCCTGGGCGGCCAGGCCGAGGCCCAGTCCGAGAGCTTCTCGGGCCTGGGGGCCGCGATCCTTATCGCGGTCTTCGGGATCCTCGCCGTGCTGGTTCTGGAGTTCCAGAAGTTCAAGACCGCCCTGGTGGTCGCAGGGATCATTCCGTTCGGCGTCTTCGGCGCCGTGGCGGCCCTGGCCCTGACCGGCAACTCCCTGAGCTTTACGGCGACGATCGGTCTGATCGCGTTGATCGGGATCGAGATCAAGAACTCGATCCTGCTGGTCGACTTCACCGAGCAGTTGCGCAAGGACGGCATGGGCCTGCACGACGCCATCGAGAAGGCTGGCGAAGTCCGCTTCCTGCCGGTGCTGCTGACCAGCGTTACGGCGATCGGTGGTCTGCTGCCTCTGGCGCTGGAACGGTCGGGCCTCTATTCTCCGCTCGCGATCGCAATCATCGGCGGTCTGGTCACCAGCACCGTGCTTTCTCGGGTGGCGACACCGGTGATGTACTGGCTGACGGCACGGGGTGACGAACGCGTTCAGGCCTGATTTAGGGCCGGACCACTTCACCTGCCGTCGTGGCCAACCTGCAATCGCCCTTGCCTATTATACGGTCGTATAGCAATTTCCCCGTTCACGGTTCGGGGGAAGACGCATGCTGCCTACTACGACGCGCGACGCGGTCATCATCGGCGGGGGCCATAACGGGCTGGTCTGCGCCTTCTACCTCGCACGGGCCGGCCTGAAGGTCACCGTCTGCGAGGCGCGCAGCGTTGTGGGCGGGGCCGCCGTGACCGAAGAATTCCATCCCGGATTCCGCAACTCGGTCGCCAGCTACACGGTCAGCCTGCTCAGTCCACGGGTCATCGCCGACATGGATCTTCACCGCCACGGGCTGAAGATCGTCGAGCGTCCGATCTCCAACTTCCTGCCGATCAGCGAGAGCAAGTACCTCAAGCTGGGCGGTGGGCTGGAGCGGACCCAGGAGGCGTTCCGCCAGTACAGCCGTCGCGATGCCGAGGTGCTGCCGGCCTATTACGCCATGCTGGACGAGATCGGCGACGTTCTGCGCGATCTCGCCGCGGAGACTCCGCCGAACCTGGGTGACGGCATCCACGGCCTACTACGCGGCGCCCGGCAGGGTACGCGCCTGGCCCTGCTGAGCCGCGAGCGCAAGCGCGACCTGCTGGACCTGTTCACCAAGAGCGCCCGCGACTTCCTGGATGGCTGGTTCGAGAGCGACGCGGTCAAGGCTAGCTTCGGCTTCGACGCCGTGGTCGGCAACTTCGCCAGCCCGGACTCACCGGGCTCGGCCTATGTGCTGCTGCACCACACCTTCGGCGAGGTGAATGGCAAGAAGGGGGCCTGGGGCCACGCCATCGGCGGCATGGGCGCGATCACCCAGGCCATGGCCCGCGCCTGTGAAGGCGTCGGCGTCGAACTGCTGACCGATGCGCCGGTCGAGGCGGTGCATGTCGAGGCCGGCAAGAAGGGCTCCAGGGCGGTGGGCGTTCAGTTGGTCGATGGTCGCCAGATCATGGCCCCGATCGTCTCGTCGAACCTCAATCCGGCCCTGCTCTACGGCAAGCTGGTTGCGCCCTCGGCCCTGCCGCCGGCCTTCAGCAAGGCCATCAAGGGCTACAAGAATGGCTCGGGCACCTTCCGGATGAACGTGGCGCTGTCGGAACTGCCGGACTTCACCTGCCTGCCCGGCAAGGACGCCGCCGAGCACCACCAGTGCGGCATCGTGATCTCGCCCAGCCTCGACTACATGGATGAGGCCTATCGCGACGCCAAGGCGTTCGGCATCAGCAAGAAGCCGATCGTCGAGATGCTGATCCCCTCGACCCTCGACCCCACCCTGGCCCCGGCGGGTCAGCATGTGGCCAGCCTGTTCTGCCAGCAGTTTGCCCCGACCCTGCCGGACGGCCGGTCGTGGGACGACGAACGCGAGGCCGCCGCCGACCTGATCATCGATACGGTCAATGACTGGGCCCCCAACTTCAAGGCCTCGGTGGTCGGTCGGATGATCCTGTCGCCGCTGGATCTTGAGCGGAAGCTGGGCCTGGTCGGTGGAGACATCATGCATGGCCACATGTCGCTGGACCAGCTTTGGGCCGCACGCCCGGTCCTGGGCCATGCCAGCCATCGCAGCCCGGTTGAAGGGCTATATATGTGCGGTGCCGGCTGTCATCCGGGCGGCGGCGTTTCGGGCAATCCGGGCCGCAATGCCGCGCGCGAGATCCTGCGCGACAAGGACTTCGTCACGGCCCTGAAGCTGTCGGTGGTGGGGCGGTGATGGCGAGGTCACTTGCCCCCTACGGATCGCATCGCGATCGTCTTCCCCCGCAGGGGGAAGATGGACGGCACCGATCTCATCTTCTCCCTCCGGGGGAAGACGGCTGCGAAGCAGCCCGTAGGGGGCCAGTGCAATGATGACTCACACCGACCCCCAGTCCGACTGGGGCCTGCCCGGCTGGACCCACGACAACGACCGCTTCTTCCGGGAAGAGCAGGACCGGATCTTCCGGCCCTCCTGGCAGATCGTCTGTCACCTGAACGACATTCCAAAGGCCGGCGACTTCCATACCCTCGACTATATCGGGGAAAGCGTGGTGGTCGTCCGGGGCAAGGACGGCGGGGCGCGGGCGTTCACCAATGTCTGCCGACATCGCGGTGCCCGACTGCTGGACGGACCGGCCGGCCATTGCGGCAAGGGCGGCGGCCGGATCGTCTGCCCCTATCACGCCTGGACCTATGATCTCGAGGGTCGCCTGATCGGCGTGCCGATGCGCGAAACCTATCCCGCCCTGGAGATGGACAAACAGGGTCTGGTCAAGGTCGAGGTCGAGGTCTGGCGCGGCTTTGTCTTCGTACGGCTGGAGGGCGACGGACCGTCCGTGGCCGAGATGATGGCTCCCTATGAGCACGAGGTGGCCCACTACCGCTTCGAGGACCTGCAACCGTTCGGCCGCGTCACCCTGCGCCCCCGGACGGTGAACTGGAAGAACATCAGCGACAACTATTCCGACGGCCTGCACATCCCTGTCGCTCATCCCGGCCTGACGCGCCTGTTCGGCAAGGGCTACGGCGTCGAAGCGGCACCCTGGGTCGACAAGATGTGGGGGCAACTGATCGACGAGCCGTCGAACAACCCGTCCGAACGGATCTATCAAGGCATCCTGCCCGACGTTCCGCACCTGCCGGCGGATCGCAAGCGGCTGTGGACCGATTTCAAGCTGTGGCCGAACTTCGCCTTCGACATCTATCCGGACCAGGTGGACTTCATGCAGTTCATTCCGGTCTCGGCCACCCAGACCCTGATCCGCGAAATCGCCTATGCCCTGCCTGACGACCGTCGCGAGATGAAGGCGGCGCGCTATCTGAACTGGCGCATCAACCGCCAGGTCAATGCCGAGGACACCGAGCTGGTCGCCCGCGTCCAGGAGGGTATGGCGTCGAAGAGCTTCACGGCCGGTCCGCTCGCGACCTCTGAGGTTTCACTGCGCAGCTTTGGCCGCAAGATGCGCCACCTGATCCCGGAGGCGCGGCTGAACCGGCCGCCGACGGGGTGGTGATTTGCACTTTTCTCCCTTCCCCCTTGATGGGGGAGGGCTAACACCATGCGCGCCAGCTTTACCCGCGAATCCCCGGATGTCCGCCGCCAGACCCTCGTCGCTGCGGCGGAAGCGGTGCTAGCTCGCGAGGGCGTGGCCGGGACGTCCGTACGCAGCATCTGCGCGGAGGCCGGTGTCTCACCCGGCCTGCTTCGACACTATTTCGACGGCGTCGATGCCCTGATCGCCGCCGCCTACGAGGCCGTGGGCCAAAGGATCGATGCGGCACTGGAAGCGGCGGTCGCCTCGGCGGGACCTGATCCGCGCGCGCGGATCACGGCCTATCTGACGGCCAGCTTCGCGCCGCCGGTTCTCGATCCGCAACTGCTGGCGACCTGGATTGCCTTCTGGAGTCTGGTCAAGACTCGCCCGGCGATCGGCGCGATCCATGCGGCGAGCTATGCGGTCTATCGGGCCAGGCTGGAAAGCCTGCTGACCGACTGCGGGGCTCCGCAAACACGGCTTGCGGCTGTGGCCCTGACTGCGGTGGTCGATGGCCTGTGGCTGGAACTGTGTCTCGACGCCACGGTCTTTACGCCCGGCGAGGCGGCAGCGATCGCCGGGCGGGTTCTGGAAAGCTGGCTGGTTTAGGCGGCGACGTCGTGGCTGGCGAAGCTGCGACCCCAGGAGGCGCGGCGAACTTCAGGCTCGGCCACTTCGACGCGAGCGCTGCGACCCTGAACGCGCATGTGGCGCGCCATCATCTCGGCAACAGCCTGGGCTTCGGCCTGGCACGACCATGAACCGATCAGGTCGGGCGCATCGTTCCAGGTAACATGCCAGACACCTGAGACCGGGCGGAAGAAATAGGTGTTCTCGATGGCCATGATGGACCTCCTTGGACCGGCTCAGGATCGTCTATGCCCCACCATCATGACAGATGTGCCATTGCGATGCAGCAGGATTAGTTTGCACTGCACAATGCAAGGTCCGGGCCACACGGTTAGCGCCCGTTAACCGGGCACCCGGACCATCAGCGTGCTGGATCTGAGGTTCTGGCGCACCGGAACCTGGCTCGGCCCGAACTTCAAATTCAGAAATACACACCGGGAACACAAACCTGCCAGGACCCTGATCGGTTCCGAGGGTCGTCAGAGCTTCGCTGCCTGGCTGCGGAAGCGGGGCACTAATCCTTCACCACCACGCCGCCCTTCATCACCTTGTCGACGGCTGACATGATGGAAATGTCCGCCATCGGATCGCCCTTAACGGCGATCAGGTCGGCATAGTGGCCCGGCGAAATCGCGCCGACGTCGCGGGACTTGTCCATCAAGGCGGCTGCGACGGTCGTCGCCGACTGGATCGCCTGCATCGGCGTCATGCCGTAGCGAACCATGTAGGGCAACTGACGGGCGTTCCAGCCATGCGGAAACACCCCGGCATCGGTGCCATAGGCGATCTTCACCCCGGCCTTGACGGCCTTGCGGAAACCTTCGCGCTGGGCGTCGGTGGTCTCGGTATTCTTGCGCAGGGTCTCGGCGGGCCAGCCATGGGCCTTGCCGTAGGCGTCGATGAAGTCGCCGTTATAGATGTCGGCGACCAGCCAGGCGCCCTTGGCCTTCATCAGGGCGATGCCCTCGTCATCAATCAGCGAACCGTGCTCGATGGAGCGGACCCCCGCCCGCAGGGCGACCTTGATGCCTTCGGCCCCGTGCGCATGGGCCGTGGCATAGGTTCCGCGCCTGGCCGCCTCCTCGACGGCGGCCCGGATTTCGTCCTCTGACAGTTCCAGCTGACCAGGCTCGGTGCCGACGGTCAGGACAGCGCCGGTAGCGATCAGCTTGAGGAAGTCGGCACCGCCGACCAGCAGGGCCCGTGCCGTGCGGTGGGTGTCGGCCGCTTCCTCGACCACCCCGCGGCGCATCTCCGGAGGAATGACCACATCGGCGGCAATCCCGGTGATTTCACCGCCCCCGCCGGGCGCGGTGATATAGGCCCCGGCCACCGACATGCGCGGACCCGGGACGAGTCCCTGATCGATGGCGTTGCGCAGGGCCACATCCCCGAAGGCGCGCCAGGTGCCGACATCGCGGACGCTGGTGAAGCCGGCCATCAGTGTGTCGCGAGCATGGGCCGCGCCGATATAGGCCTGCTCGGCTGCGGTGGTCAGCAGCGGTTCGGCGATATTGTCGGTCTGCACCTGGTCGACCAAGTGGGTGTGCATGTCGATCAGGCCCGGCAGGACGGTATAGGCGCTCCAATCGCGCACCGGGCCGTCCGTCGGGGCCTTTTTCCACGGCGTGACCGCGACGACGCGGTCTCCCTCGATGCGGATCAACTGGTCGGTCAGCACCCGACCGGCCTCAGTATCGATCAGGCGGCCGGCATGGATGTAGCTTGGCGCGGACTGGGCCATGGCCGGTGACGACGCCAGAACCAGACTGGCGACGGCGGCAAGTCCAGGGATGGCGAGTTTCATGAGCTTCACTCCGACGTCGACACGACGGCCACACGCTTGATCAGCCAGTGGATCGGCAGTCCCAGCACCAGCAGGAGCAGGCTCCAGAGGCTGGCCGCGCCGGCCCCGTACAGGGTCCAGAACGAATAGACGGTCGCCACCAAGGCCACGACGATCAGCGAACGTGAGGGCGGCATACGGCCCACCATCTGCAGGCGCACCGCCGCCAGGGCGCAGAACAGATAGGCGAACAGCGAGATGGCCGTGGCCAGCAGCGCCATGAAGGTGAACAGCTCCACCATCGACTTGGCGTAGTTCATCGTCACCAGAATGGTCAGGAACACGCTGGAAATCAGGTGAGCCCGCACCGGAGCTCCGCGCTTGGAGGTCTTGGCGAGAAAGGCCGGGAACACCCCGCCCTTGGCCATGGCATAGGGGATCTCGCCCTGCAGCAGCATCCAGCCGTTCAGGGCCCCGAAACCACTGATCGCCGCGAAGCCCGCCAGGACGAGGCGGGCATCACCACCGCCATGCAGCCCGACAAAGTCGGCGAACGGCGCGTTGGAGCTCTTGAGCAGGTCGGCCGGGGTCAGCAGGACCACCGCTGAACAGACGATCAGATAGATGATTCCGGCAAAGGCCGTACCGACCAGGGTGGCCCGGGGAATGGTCCGTTCGGGGTCCACGACCTTGCCGGCCGGCACCGTGGCCGACTCCATGCCCAGCAGGGCCCAGAGGGTCAGGGTCGCGGCGGCGGTGATCCCGACCGGGGTCAGGTCCGAAGCATGGAACGGCAGGACGGTCGAACCGCCGGTCTTGCCCAGCACAACAGCCGCCAGCAGGATGACGCCCATCAGCGGCAACAGCTTCAGGGCGGTCGTGATCACCTGCATGCCGCCGGCGAGACGGGCTCCGAAGCAGTTCATGATCGTCAGACCCCAGATCATCACCAGGGTGATGGCGCAGTGCAGGCCGGTCTGGGTCGCGATTTCCGGATAGAAGACGCTGAGATAGCTGACCGTTCCGGCGGCGATAGCGGCATTGCCGACCCAAACCGAGATCCAGTAGCTCCAGGCCACCATGAAGCCGGCCGCCGGCCCGAAGGCCTCCTGGGTGTAGATGTAAGGCCCGCCGCCCTGCGGGAAGGCCTTGGCCAGACGGGCGAATACGAAGGCGAGGCAGAGCGCCCCACCGATCGTCAGGACCCAGCCTACAACGGCGTTCCAGCCATAGGGGGCCAGGGACGCGGGCAGCATGAAGACGCCCGAGCCGATCATGTTGCCCACGACCAGGGCCACACACATCCAGAAGCCAAGGGCCTTGGGTTCGACGACTTTCACGAAAGCATACCCTTTCCGCTCTCTCCGGCCGCAGCCGGGTTCCGGGTCAGGGCCGGCAAGCCGGCCTGCCGGGCACTCTCAGAAGGCGGATCAAGTCCCGATCGGCCGGGCCCAGAGCCGGTGAACAGCCGTCGCCGGACCGAGCGGGGAGAATGGAGATACGCCACAAAACAGGATCAGAACTGAAAAGGGGCGGCCCTTCCGAGCCGCCCCTTCACAATCAGAACGTACGACCGATCTTCAGACCGAGCGTACGCGGCTGGTTGGGCACGGTGTAGGGCTGGGGCCCGCAGACGGAGATCGCGCATTCCGTATAGCGGTTCAGGCTGGCCCGCTTGTCGGTCAGGTTCTTGATGTAGACCGACAACGACCAGGCATCCCGGCTCAGCCCGCCCGAAACATCGAGGAGGGTGTAGCTGGGCTGACGGCCGACAAAGGCGCGGTCCGCCAGACGCAGGTTGGGCCAGCTGCTGGTCTGATAGACGGCCGCAGCCTGGACGAACGACTCGTACGGACCCAGATCAAACTCGTAACGCGCCGTCAGGTTGGACTTGAACTTGGGCGTAACGGGCAGCGACGTGCCGTCCGGAGCCTGTGGACTGGCGCAGTTGGTAATCGGTTTGCCAGCCGAGTCGGTAACACCACAATAGTTGGCAGCCAGTTTGGCATCCGTGTAGGCCGCTGAGGCATTGATGGTGAAGCCGCGGGCAACCGCAAGCGTGACATCACTCTCAACGCCCTTGATGCGGGCCTGGTTGGCGTTCTTGATCTCGGTCAGGCCGTTGGGCCCGACGATCGAGAACTGGAAGTTATTCCAGTCTTCCATAAAGACCGCACCGTTCCAGCGGAACCGGTTCTCGAGCCAGCTGGTCTTCCACCCGAACTCGTAGTTCTTCAGATAGTCGGCCTGGTAGGGCGGCAGGGTCGAGCGGCGGTTGATACCGCCCGGACGGAAGCCTTCCGAGTAGGTGACATAGGCCAGCTTGTCGTCATCGAACTTGTAGGTAACGGTGACCTTGGGAACGTGGCCGGTTTCCTTGACCCGCTTGTCGAGGTTCGTACACGGCGCGCCATTGACGCCGCCGGTGCGGAAACAGGCCTTCTCGCCGGTCGAGCCGTAGCCCTTGCCGTAGCCGTAGAAGCCTTCCAGCGAGTTGTCCGACTTGAAGAAGCGGATACCGGCCATGGCCGTCAGCTTCGGCGTAACATCGAACGTGACCTCACCGAAACCGGCATAGTCACGGTCGATCCGCTGTTGGGCGGTCAGCCAGAGGGTATCGCTATAGCCGGGCACCTCAATGCTGGAGCCGATGCCGTCGATCTTGTAGCGCTGGGTGATGTTGTGCTGCTGGCGCTGGTAGAACAGGCCGCCGATGAAGCGCAAACGCTTGTCGTCAGGCGTGGCGACGCGGAATTCGTGGCTTTCCTTGGTGAAGCCGTCCTTGCCCTGGATGTACTGTGACGGATTGGCCAGGCCGCCCGCATCGTCGGTCCAGTAGAAGCCGTAGCCGACCTGGTCATAGAAATACGAGTAGTCCGAATAGTCCTGGCGGGTGTCGACGTCACGCTTCAGGTAGGAGCCGGCATAGGTCACGTCGAGATTGGCAACCTGCCCCTCGATGGTCATGGCCGCCTGGACCCACTCGTCGTTCGAACCCTCCGGATAGAAGTGCGTGACCTTCAGGTCTCCGACCTTGGGGTCAAAGGCATAGATGCCGCGCGACTTGGTGCGCTGCCCCATGACGGCCGGTGTAATGATCCAGTTCTCGCCCAGTTCGACCCGCAGGGCCGCACGCCCGCCCAGGGTGCTGGCACTGTTGTAATTGTCCTTGGCGATGCCGGCATTGCTGATGGTCAGGTCGTCAGACTTGGTCGCTGTGCCGCGGCCGTAGGTACGGGTGCCCTTGACGTTGTCGATATAGCCGGCGGTTTCCTCGTTCCAGCCGACCAGGCGCACCGCGATGGTGTCCGACAGCGGGATGTTGACGAAGGCTTCCTCGACATGGCCCATGGCATCGCCATCGACCTGGTTCACCTCGACATCGACCCCGGCCGAGAACCCGGCCGTGCTGGGCTTGTTGGTGATGATCCGCAGCGTGCCGGCCTGCGAGCTGGCTCCGTACAGCGTCCCTTGTGGCCCGGCGAGCGCCTCGACCCGTGCCACATCATAGACGTGCAGGTCGAGCGCGCCCTGAATGGTCGTCGTCGGCTGTTCATCGAGATAGACGCCGACGCTGGGCAGGGACCCCGAGTGGTTCCCGTCGCCGCCGCTGGCGACCCCGCGCATATAGACCTGACCAAAGCCGGGACCCGAGGTCGTGAACGAGACGCTGGGCAGATACTTCACATAGTCGACGAAGCTGGCGACCTGCAGTTGCTCCAGCTTGGCCTCACCCATCGCCTGGATGCTGACCGGAACGTCCTGGAGATTCTCGGATCGCTTCTGGGCGGTGACCACCACCTCTTCCAGCGACACAGCTGTGGTGTCCTGCGCATGCGCAGCCACGCTGGTCAGCATGGTGGAAGCCAGAAGCGCGGCCGAATACAGCCCCGCCCGTTTCACGCTTTTTTTCGTCGACGCCATGCCCACTCCCCGCATGTTTCAAGGCGAGGATGTTCCGCTGCGTTCAGAAGCTCGGCAAGACTGAAAAGGTGAAAAAGTGGCTAATCTTCCGAGTGTTGCAGAAATGGCAAAGCGTCGCCGGCTTGGTCACTTTCTAGGCGCACACGGATAGGTCTCCAGACATTCGCCCAGGGCCTGTTTCAGGGGCTGGAGGCATGATTCGTAGTTCTGCCAATGCTCGACGGCGCTCTTGAAGATCGGCTGCCGGACCTGCTCGGAACTGGCTGTACGCACGGCCCGGTCGTTCTCGTGGAAGTTCAGGCAGGCCGGTTCGAAGGGCAGGCCGCAGTGATCCAGCAGGGCCCGGATCTGACCCTCTGGATCCTCGATCATCTGTTCATAGATGACCCGATGGACGCGGCCCGGCAGCACGGTGTCGAAGTGATCCATCAGGGCCACATAGTCGGCATAGTAGCGGCCGATGTCCGTCAGGTCGTAGCTGAAGGCCTGCCCCCGCGCGAAATGCTGCTTGAAGCCCGAGAAGCAGCAGCCCAGCGGATGCCGGCGTGCGTCGATAATCTTCGCGTTCGGCAGGATCAGATGGATAAGGCCGGTATGGGCAAAGTTGTTCGGCATCTTGTCTATGAAGAACGGCCGGTCGGTCTTGCGCTGCACGCGGGTGCGTTCGAGGAACTCCTCGCCCAGTTCGCGCAGGGCCTCGGGCGACAGCTCGGCCAGGATTTCCGGATAGGCCGAGTCTGACCGGCGGACCGCCTTGCCGCCCAGCCGGCGGGCCATGACGATCAGGTCGGGCAACTCCATCGTGCCCTCGACCTGGCTGTGACTGGCAAGGATCTGCTCGACCAGCGTCGATCCCGACCGGGGCAGGCCGACCACGAAGATCGGGTCCGGAGCCGGGCATCCCTGCCCCGCCGTCGCCGCCAGCAAGGCGGGCGTGAACACGCCCCGGGCGCGAGCGACGTCGGCGTGGTTCTCCTCCGGATCATAGTCAACCTGGGTCCGCCGGATCGCCGCGCCCTGTGCGTAGTGTTCGAACGAGTGGGCATAGTGGCCGGCGTCCTCGAACGCCTTGCCGAGGGCATATTGCAGGTGCAGGCGGTCATCGTCCGAGAGGCCTTCGCGCCCGAGGGCGGCGAGCATGGTTTCACGATCGGCTTCGGCAAACTTGACCGTCTTGAGGTTGGCCAGGCTCCACCAGGCCTCGCCCAGTCCGGGTGCCAGTTCCAGCGCCTTGCGATAGGCGGCCACGCAATCGGCCTGACGCCCCACCGTCTTCAGGGCATGGCCAAAACTCATCCAGCCCTTGGGCTGGTTGGGGTAGCGGGCCAGCATCGTCTCGTAGATTCCGATCGCCGTCTCGTATTCACCCAGCCGCGACAGGATAGCGGCCCGCAGATTGGCATAGCCCGGATGGTTGGGATCACGGTCGGTCAGTCGCTCGATCTGGAGCCGGGCCTCAAGGGTCTTGTTCTGACGATAGAGCATGGTCGCCAGATTGTGCCGGGCGGCGGCAAAGCCGGGGGCGATCTCCAGACAGCCGGTCAGCAGCCGCTCGGCGTCTTCATAGCGCCCGAGGCGCGCACCGGTCTCGGCCAGCATCCGCAGAGCCGCAACATCGGCGGGATGATCGGCCAGATGATCCCGCAGCCGCTGCTCGGCCACACCCAGCTGATTGTCGATCAGGGCGGCTGCGGCGGCGATCAGGGCCGGATCGCGCGTCGAGGCCCGAAGCTGCTCGGCCAGGGCCTGTTCGGCCCCGGCCCTGTCACCCAGAAGCTCGAGCCCCTCGGCCAGGCCAAACCAGGCTTCACCCGCCCGGGGATCCAGGGCCACGACACGCCGGAACACGGCCACCGCCTCGGCGGTGCGGCCAAGGTCGGCGAGGGCAAAGCCCAGCTCCAGCTGCGCACTGGCCATGGTCGGCAAGGCCCTCGCCAGAGGCGCGACCACGCCGAGGGCCTGGGCAGGGTCTCCACCCAGCCGATACGCGGCGGCCAGCACGACGGTGGTCTCGGCATGGCGCGGCACGGCCTCCAGAATCGCCTCGGCCTGCTGCCGGGCCAGAGCCGGATCGCGCTCCAGGAGGCGCCGGGCGTGGTCAAGGGCCGTGGCGAGGCCAGCCTGGGCTTGCGAGGTCGAGGTCGTCATGTCGCGAAGAGACGGGCCCGGCGGCGCGATGTCAAATCACGCGCTGCCGGAGCCGGGATCAGGCCACAGGCACCCAGATCTCAATCACTCCCGAGCCGGTCCGGCTATCGAACCGGTCATCCATGCGCTCGAAACTGGCGGCATTGCCGGGTTTCAGCCCGGCAGCGGGCAGCCACGAATCATAGATGTGATGCCAGGTATTGCCGATGCCACTGACATGGCCCTCGTGGGTGAACACGGCATAGGTGTGGGCCGCTATGCGGAGCCGCGTGAACCCCTCCGGCAGCTCACCGCCGCCGATCTCGACCGCGCACATATAGTCAAACCGGTCCTCGCCGGCGAAATTGTGGGAGATGCCGTAGCTGGCCTCGCCCGTCTGGGCCTCGATCTGGCCCTGCCAAGTGCGGAACTTTTGCCACTGGCCCGGGATCCCGG
>Ga0187842_1000163_pt1 | contig 35756 bp, 32 predicted proteins | sample SpaLakP09_SKY_41_FD_134514 | JGI IMG/M metagenome (GOLD analysis project Ga0187842, IMG submission 134514) | Oligotrophic lake water microbial communities from Sparkling Lake, Wisconsin, USA - SP09_SKY_41 | ecosystem: Environmental > Aquatic > Freshwater > Lake | place: USA: Sparkling Lake... | reverse complement strand
CCCCTATGTGGTGCCCGAGCCCGCCACCATCGAGCCGACCGAGGCCTACTCGCGAGCCGACCTGGACGAGTTTGTGCAGATCATGACCCAGGTGGCCCACGAGGCACGCACCGACCCGGCGATGGTGTTGAGCGCACCACACAACTGCCCGACCAAGCGGGTACAGGACGAGTATCTGGAAGACCCGAAGCGCTGGGCCATCACCTGGCGCGCCTGGCAGCGCAAGCTCGGCGAACACGGGGCCAAGGGCTGAGACCGATATGCGCGTGGGCCTGATCATCAACCCCATCGCCGGTGCCGGCGGGCCACTGGCCCTGCACGGCAGCGATGCCTATCGGCCGAATGCCGACGTGCCGGACTGGGCGGCACGGCGGGCCGAGGAGGCGCTGCGCGTGCTGCTGGCCGGCTACTCTCCGCAATGGGTTTGCGGGGCAGGGGCGATGGGCGAGGATCTGCTGCGCGCCTTGGGCCAGGAGCCCCAGGTGCTGGGCGCGCGGTGCTGGCCCAGCAGTGCGAATGAGACCCGAGCAATTGCGTCGCAGATGGTTTGGCAAGACCTGGCGCTGTTGCTCTTCGTCGGCGGCGACGGCACGGCCCGCAATGTGCTGGATGCCGTCGGCGAGGCGCTGCCGGTGCTGGGCATTCCGGCCGGCGTGAAGCTGCAATCGGCTTGCTTCGGCGTCAGCCCCCGGGCGGCTGGCCGGTTGGCTGCCAGCTATTTGTCTGGCCATAGACGTGTCACAGAAGCCCGCGAGGTGCTGGATCTGGACGAGGCCGCCCTGGGCCAGGGCCGCGTGCAGGCCAAGCTCTACGGCCAGCTGCGCACGCCGGTCGATGCGCGCCTGCTGCAGGGCCGCAAATCGCGAAGCGAGGCGGGCGATGCCGTCGATGCCGCGCAGCTGGCAGCCAGCGTCAAGCCGCAGCTGCAGCGGGGCCTGCACTTCATCGGCCCCGGCTCCACCACCTGGGCGCTGAAGCAGGCCCTTGGCCTAGACGGCAGTCTGATCGGTGTCGATGTGGTGGTCGATGGCGCTCTGTGGCTGCGCGATGCCACCGAGGCGCAGCTGTGGGAGCTGGCTCAGCAGCAGCCCCGGCTGTGGCTCACCGCCATCGGCGGCCAGGGCCATGTGCTGGGGCGCGGCAATGCGCCGCTGAGCCCGCGCGTGCTGCAGGCCCTGGGCCGCGAGGCACTGACGGTGCTGATCACGCCCCGCAAGCTGCAGGCCTTGGCGAGCACGCAGCTGCGCGTGGATTGCGGCTCGGCCGAGGTGGATGCCCTGTATGCCGGGCCGGTGCGTGCGCTGACCGGGCCCAGAGAACAAGCGATGCTGCAACTGGTTGCAGACTGAATGATCGAAGTAGATGGAGAACGAGATGAATGACAAGCAACAGGGTGAACTCGCCCGCAAGGTCGCGCTGATCACCGGCGCCGGCTCCGGCATCGGCCGGGCCACGGCCCTGCTGTTTGCCCGCGAGGGTGCCCAGGTGGCGGTCTGCGACCTGAACCGTGCCGGTGGCGAGGCCACGGTGGCGGCGGTGAAGGCGGTCGGCGGCGAGGCGATCTTCGTCGAGGCCAATGTCGCCCTGGCCGCCGACTGCGAACGCTCGGTGCGCGAGACGCTTGCCGCCTTCGGCCGGCTCGACGTGCTGTTCAACAACGCCGGCATCACCCGCCGCGCCAATGTGGTGGACACCAGCGAGGCCGACTGGGACGCGGTGATGGCGGTCAACGTCAAGTCCATCTTCCTGATGAGCAAGTACGCGGTGCCGGTGATGGAGAGCCAAGGCGGCGGGAGCATCATCAATGCCGGCTCGGGCTGGGGCCTGGTGGGCGGCAAGGACGCGGTGTCTTACTGCGCCGCCAAAGGCGCGGTGGTGAACATGACCCGCGCGATGGCGGTGGATCATGGCCCGCAGCAGATCCGCGTCAACAGCGTCTGCCCCGGCGACACCGACACCGCCATGCTGCGCAACGAGGCCGCCCAGCTGGGCCTGGCCGCCACGGCCCTGGTGGAGGCCGGCAATGCCCGCCCGCTGATGCGCGTGGGTCAGGCCGAGGAGATTGCCCAGGTGGTGCTTTTTCTGGCCAGCGACCGCGCCTCCTTCGTTACCGGATCAGCTTATGTGGTTGACGGCGGAGGGCTGGCCGGCTCAGCCTGAAGGGCCTACGCCCTGCGCTGGCGCCCTGTGAGCGCGGCCATAGGGTTAGCCTCAATTCGCATTCAGTATGGAATAAATATATTCCGTGCATTCTTAAATAAAAACGTTTCAAATCATCATGCTGAACTGGGGAATCATCGGCGCCGGGAACATCTCGGGCGCTTTTGCCAAGGGCCTGCAACAGACCGACAGCGGCGGCCTGGTGGCGGTCGCCAGCCGCGACGCGGCCAAGGCCCGCGCCTTTGCCGACGAGCATGCCGCGCCGGGCACGGCGGTGATCGTCCATGCGGGTTACGAAGCGCTGCTGGCCGACCCGACGGTGGAGGCTGTCTACATCGGCCTGCCGCACACCGAGCATCTGCACTGGACCGTGCTTGGCTTACGCGCCGGCAAGCATGTGCTGTGCGAGAAGCCGCTGGGGCTGAACCATGCCGAGGCGATGGTGGCCTATGACGAGGCCGAGCGCGCCGGCCGCGTGCTGATGGAAGCCTTCATGTACCGCTGCATTCCGCAGACGGCCAAGCTGCTGGAGTTGCTGACGAGCGGCGTGATCGGCGAGCTGCGCCATATCCAGGCCTCGTTCTGCTATACCTCCACGCCGCGTGCCGGCTCGCGCACCTGGGAGCCGGCGCTGGCCGGCGGCGGCATTCTCGATGTGGGTTGCTATCCGATGTCGATGGCGCGGCTGCTGGCCGGTGTGGCACGCGGCCAGGCCTTTGCCGAGCCGACCGAGCTGCAGGCCATGGGCCGGTTGCACGAGATGGGCGTTGACGCCTGGGCGCTGGCCACGCTGCGCTTCCCCGGTGACATCACCGCCCAGATCGCCACCGCAGTGAGCCTGGAGCAGGAAGAATCGCTGCGCCTGGGCGGAACAAAGGGCGCCCTGGTCGTGCCCAAGCCCTGGTATGGCGCCGGTGCAGAGGCCGGCGAGAGCCGCATCGAGCTGTGGGTGGACGAGGCGCTGGCTCAGACCTGGACCATCAGCACCGACCGCGGCCTCTATGCCTACGAGGCCGACACCTTTGCCCGTGCCGTGAAGACCGGCGCCGTTCCTCAGTTCCCGATGACGCCGGCAATGAGCCCGGCCGATTCGATCGCCAATCTGGCCGCGCTGGATCGCTGGCGCAGGGCCATCGGCCTAGCCTATCCGAAGGAGCAGGCCTTCGCACTGGCGGGCCGCAACACGCTGGCCGGCCTGCCCATCGCGCTCCGGCCCGGCGCGAACATGCGCTACGGCCAGGTGCCAGGTCTTGCCAAGCCCGTCTCGCGCCTGATCATGGGTGTCGATCACCAGGAGTCGCTGCCCTATGCTGCGGCGCTGTTCGACGACTATCTGGAGCGCGGCGGCAATGCCTTCGACACCGCCTGGGTCTATGACTTCGAGGGCGGCCATTGCGAGGCCATCCTTGGCGATTGGCTGAAGGCGCGCGGCATCCGCGATGACATCGTGCTGATTGCCAAGGGCGCGCACACGCCCAACTGCACGCCCGAGGGCATGCGCAGCGAACTGGCCGAGAGCCTGGCGCGCCTGCAGACCGACAGCGCCGACCTCTACATCCTGCACCGCGACAACCCCGAGGTGCCGGTGGGCGAGTTCATCGACGCGCTGAACGAGCAGCGCAGCCTGGGACGCTTCCAGGCCTTCGGCGGCAGCAACTGGTCGCTGGCCCGCGTGGCCGAGGCCAACGCCTACGCGACCAAGACCGGCCAGCAGGGCTTTTCGCTGGTCAACAACCAGCTGAGCCTGGCGCGCATGCAAGCGCCTATCTGGCGCGGCTGCGTCTCGGCCGGTGATGTGGCGTCGCGCCGCTGGCTCGCCGAGCAGGGCCTGGCGCTGTTCGCCTGGTCGTCCCAGGCCCGTGGCTTCTTCGTCGATGGGCGCTCGGCCCCCGACCAGCGTGAAGACGAGGAGCTGGTGCGCTGCTGGTACAGCGAGGCCAACTTCGTGCGCCTGGCTCGCGCCCGCGAGCTGGCGCAGCAGAAGGGCTGTGCCGCCATCAATATCGCGCTGGCCTGGGTGCTGGCCCAGGGCTTCCCTGCCTTCAGCCTGATAGGCCCGCGCAGCATTGCCGAGACCGCCAGCTCGATGCGGGGCCTGGATGTGCAGCTCAGTGCCGACGAACTGGCCTGGCTGGACCTGACGGACCTGGGAGCTCCGGCATGAGCCTGACTCTGCGCGAGCCCACCAAGGTCGGCATCATTGGTGCCGGCGACATCTTCCCGGCCTATGCCAAGGGCCTGCAGGCCTTCGGCAATGTGCAGCTGATGGCGGTGGCCGACGCGCGTGCCGAGGCGGCCGAGCAGCGTGCCGGCGAGTTCGACGTCGAGGCTATGACGCCCGCCCAGCTGCTCGCCAGCGAGGCCCGGATCATCATCAACCTGACACCGCCGGCCGTGCATCTGGCGGTGGGCAAGCAGGTGCTGGAAGCCGGCAAGCATCTCTACACCGAGAAGCCGCTGGCGGCGAGCTTCGCCGACGGTCAGGCGCTGATGGAAGCGGCCGCCCGCGCCGGCCGTCGCATTGGCTGCGCCCCCGACACTTTTCTGGGTGGCGCCGGCCAGGCCGCACGCGCGCTGGTGGACTGCGGGCGGCTGGGCCGCATCGTCGCCGGCCAGGCCTGCATGATGGAGCGGGGCCCGGACGACTGGCACCCCAACCCCGAATTCTTCTACAAGCCGGGCGCCGGCCCGCTGATGGACATGGGCGTCTATTACCTGACCCAGCTGGTGCAGTTGCTGGGTCCGGTGCGGCGCGTCAACGGCATGGCGCACACCAGCTGGCTGCGGCGCGAGGTGCCGCGTGGCCCGCGCCAGGGCCAGGGCATTGCCGTCGAGACGCCCACCCATGTGGTGGCGGGCCTGGAGTTCGAGGCCGGCGCCTTTGTCACGCTCAGCACCAGCTTCGATGTCTGGAAGCACAAGTCCAGCCATATAGAGCTGTACGGCGAGCAGGGCTCGGTGGTGCTGCCCGACCCCAACCAGTTCGGCGGCGACCTGAGCTTTTGCGAGCAGGACGGCGACTGGCAAGACATGGCACCGCGGGCCTTCACCGGCCGCCATCGCGGCCTGGGCGTGGCCGAGATGGCCTGGGCCCTCGCGGCAGGCCAGCCGCACCGCGCCAGCGGCGAGCTGGCCCTGCACGTGCTGGAGATCATGGATGCGACCCTGCGCGCCGCCGCCAAGGCGACCCCGGTGCTCCTGGGCACGCGCTGTGCGCGGCCCGCACCGCTGCCGCTGGGCTTCGCCCAACAGATCGCCTGCGAGGTGGCCGCATGACGATGAACCGAATCGCCCTGCAGCTCTACACCGTGCGCAGCGCCGGCGGTCTGGCCTCGCGACTGGCCGTGGCCCGCGAGGCCGGCTATGCCTGGGTGGAGACCGAAGGCCTGCACGGCCTCGGTGCCGAGGACTTCATCGCCACCGTGCAGGCCTCCGGCCTGGGCCTGGCCTCGATGCATGTGGAGATGAGCGATCTGGCGCAGCGCCTGCCCGACATCCTGCAGGCGCTGCGTGAGCTGGGCTGCCAGCAGTTGGTGATGCCCTGGCTGGATGAGGAGGAGCGACCTTCCGATTCCGCCGGCTGGGCGGATCTGGGCGGGCAGCTGCAAGCCTATGCGCAAGACCTGGCGCCTCAAGGCATCAGCCTGGCCTATCACAACCATGCCTTCGAGTTCGAGCGTCTCGATGATGGTCGCACCGTGCTTGAAACGATCTTTGACGCCGCGCCCGCATTGCGCTGGCAGCCTGACGTGGCCTGGGTGGCCCGTGCCGGGCAGGACCCGGCCGCCTGGCTGGAACGCTATGCCACCCGTCTGCAATCGGTGCATGTGAAGGACCTGGCCCATGAGGGCAGCGAGCCCGCCGAGCAGGGTTGGGCCAATCTGGGCGAGGGCCGTCTGCCCTGGGGCCAATGGCTGCCCGGTCTGGCGACAAGGCTGCAGACCTTCATCGTCGAGCACGACCATCCGAGTCAGCCGGCGCGCACCGCGCGGGTCGGTTTCCGATACCTGTCCCAACGCCTGGGCTGAGCAGAAAAATGGCCCATCTGAGCATCCAGCATCTGTGCAAGACCTTCGGCCCGGTGGAGGTCTTGAAGGACATCAATCTCGAGATCGCCGACCGCGAGTTCGTCTGCTTCCTCGGCCCCTCGGGTTGCGGCAAGTCGACACTGCTGCGCTGCATCGCAGGGCTGGAGGAAGTGCAGGGCGGTGAGCTGCGCATAGCCGGCCAGCGCATCAACGAGCTACCGCCGGCCGAGCGCGATCTGGCCATGGTGTTCCAGAGCTATGCGCTGTATCCGCATATGTCGGTGCGCAAGAACCTGGCCTTTGGCCTGAGCCTGCGGGGCCGGCCCAAGGGCGAGATCGAGGCACGCATTCTTGAAGCCGCGCGCATGCTGCAGCTCGAAGAACTGTTGGAGCGCAAGCCGCGCCAGCTCAGCGGTGGCCAGCGCCAGCGCGTGGCGATCGGTCGCGCCATCGTGCGCCAGCCGCGAATTTTTTTGTTCGACGAGCCGCTGTCAAACCTCGACGCCGCGCTGCGCGAGAACACCCGCATGGAACTGGCCCGCCTGCACCAGAGCCTGCAGGCGACCATGGTCTATGTCACCCACGACCAGGTGGAGGCGATGACCCTGGCCACCAAGGTGGTGGTGCTGAACCAGGGCCGCATCGCCCAGGTGGGCCGGCCGCTGGAGCTCTATCACTCGCCGGCCGACCTGTTCGTGGCCGGCTTCATCGGCTCGCCGAGGATGAATCTGCTGCCTGCCGAAGTACTGGCTGGCGCAGCCGCCCGACCCGGGGCCACCACCTTAGGCATACGGCCCGAGCATCTGCGCTTGGGCGACACCGGCGCGCTGCGTGCCCAGGTGCTGATGGTGGAGCGCCTGGGGGCACAAAGCCTGGTGCATCTTCGCTTGGCCAATGGCAGCGCGCTCACGGCCAGTGTCGATGGCGCCCGTGCGGTGCGCAATGGTGAGCAGGTGGGGCTGGATTTCCCTTCCGAGCACGTCCACGCCTTCGGTTTGGATGGCCGTGCGCTGCCACGTGTATTTAGCGAGGCGGTGCAGGATGCACTGGCGCTGCCATGAAGTTGCTCGACTCTCGCGTGGCGCGGCAAAGGGGGCGGGGGGCCGGCCACAGTGGGCTGAAGCTTGGGCCGGTCCCTTCGGACCGACCTTCAGCTTCTTTATGCCCGCTGTGGCCGGCCCCCCACCCCCTCTGCGGATGCTCAAGTGGCCCGCAACCCGAATTCATGCGCGCCGTGCACGCCGGTGCCTGCAGGGACGAGGGCGTGCCGGTCGCAGCGGGCATAGAGAAGCCGAAGTCAGGACCGTCCAGGGCCGGACGATGCTTCAGCCCGCAGCGGCCGGTGCGCCCTCGTCCCTGCCGCTACACATTGAAGATTTCGTGTGTCGAACAAAGCGCGATGGAGCAGCGGCTATGACCAAGCGCCTCTTTGTGCTGCTCGCCTTGCTGGCCCCGCTATGGGCCGCAGCCCAGGTGCTGCGCTTCGCCACCTGGGATGGCAGCGAGAACCTCGACATCCAGCGCCGCATCGCCGCCACCTTCGAGCAGCGCCACCCCGGTGTGCGGGTGCAGGTGGAGGCCTATGGCGGCGGCTTCAACCAGAAGCTCTCGGCCTCCTTCGGGGCACGCAATCCGCCCGACGTGACGATGATGTGGAACTTCCCGCTCTATCACCGTGTGCTGGAGCCTCTGGATGCCTGGCAGGCGCGCGACCCTGCGTTCGATGCGGCGGATATGGTGCCCGGCCTGCTGCGTTTCGCCACGGTGGACAGCCGGCTCTATGGTGTGCCAGCCGGCTTCACGAGCCAGGTCATCTACTACAACAAGGACATGTTCGACCGCGCCGGTCTGGCCTATCCACGAGCCGACTGGCGCTGGGAGGATTTGCGCGCGCTGTCGCAAAAGCTCAGCCGTCCGAGCGCCAAGGTCTATGGCTATGGGCTGGATGTGGCCCCCGATCCCTATGACTTCCAGGGCTATCTGTGGAGCGCAGGCGGCCGCATGCTGGGCGCCGATGGCCGCACGGTGCAGGGCGAATTTGACAGCAGCCAATCGCAAGCGATGTTCACGATGCTGCTGGGCCTGCTGGACCAGGGCCTGGCCGCCACCCTGGGCGTCGGCGACGGCAAGAATCAGCGTCAGCTGTTCGTGGCCGACCGCGTGGCCATGCTGATGGATGGTGCGGCCTTCCGGCTGGAGCTGGCCCAGGACGGCAAGCGCTACGGCGTGGCGCCGCTGCCCAGCTTCCAGGGCCGGCCGGCGCAGAGCGTGGTCAGCGTGTCGTCGCTGGCGATGGCTCGGGACTCGAAGCAGAAGGAGCTGGCCTGGCAGTTCATCAAGTTCTACAGCAGTGCCGAGGCGGTGCGTCTGCGTCAGGGCGATCTGCCGGTGCTCTTGAGTGTGGCGCGTGAACTGAAGCTGCAGGAAGACCCGCTGGTGCAACCGTTTTACGCGATGGCCCTGAGCATGCAGGAGGTGCCGGCCTTCCTGCTGAACCCGCGCTGGACGCGCGCCTCGGGCGTGGTGCGTGATGCGATCCAGGAGGTGTTTCTGAAGAAGGGCGATGTGCAGCAGATACTTGCCCGCGCCGCGCTGAAGGCCGAAAGGAAGCTCCAATGAGCGCCCGCCTGATGGAGCCAGCGGCGGTGGCCGCGACGCCACGCGTGACCTCGCATCGCCGCCTGCGCTGGCCCCGCGGCCTCACGCCCTGGCTCTTCGTCGCGCCCTGGGTGCTGGGCTTCGCGGCGTTCACGCTCGGGCCGCTGCTGTACTCGCTGTACACCAGCTTCTTCGACTGGCCGCTGATGGGCGGCGAGCGCTTCGTCGGCCTGGAGAACTACCGCCGCATCCTGACCGTGGACGACGATTTCTGGGAGGCGCTGTGGGTCACCTGCCGCTTTGCCGGGCTGTACGTGCCCCTGCATCTGGCCGCCGCTTTAAGCCTGGCCCTGCTGCTGAACCGGCGCGGCTGGGGCCAGGGGCTGTTTCGCACGCTGTTCTACCTGCCCAGCATGCTGTCGGGCGTGGCGCTGGTGACGATCTGGACCTGGATCTACAGCCAGGAATACGGTCTGCTCAACTACCTGCTGAGCCTGGTCGGCATCGAGCCGCTGAACTGGCTGGGCAGCCCGCGCTGGGCGATGTGGTCGGTGGTGATCGCCAGCCTGTGGAGCCTGGGCGGCACGATGCTGGTGTTCCTGGCCGGTCTCAAGGGCATATCGGTCGATCTGTATGAGGCGGCAGCCTTGTCGGGCGTGTCCAAGCTCAAGCAGTTCACGCATATCACGCTGCCGCTGCTGTCACCGGTGCTGCTGTTCAATCTGGTCACCACCTTGATCGCGGCCTTCCAGCAGCTGACCCTGGCCCTGCTGCTGACCGAGGGCGGTCCGCTGAAGTCCACCTATATGCTGGCCATGTACATCTACGACACCGCCTTCAAGTTTTTCGACATGGGTTATGCCTCGGCCCTGTCCTGGCTGCTGTTCCTGCTGATACTGGTGTTGGCTATGAGCGTGATGCGCTTCTCCAGCCTGTGGGTGTTCTACGAGAACGAAGTGAAGCGTGATGGGGGCAAGACATGACGCCGTTCGATGCCACCCGCCATGCACGGCGTCTGGCCTACTACACCGTCATGCTGGGCCTGGCCCTGGCCTTTGCCCTGCCGCTGTACTGGACCCTGGTCACGGCCCTGAAGGCCAAGAGCGAGCTCTACACCTGGCCCCCGGTCTGGTGGCCGGCGCTGCCGCGCTGGCAGAACTTCTTCGAAGCCTGGCAAGCCCAGCCCTTTGGCCAGTTCCTGTGGAACTCGCTGCTGGTGGGAGGGCTCTCGACACTGGGCCAGCTGTTCTCGTCCAGCCTGGTCGCCTACGGCTTCGCCCGCTTCGAGTTCCGCGGCCGCGACACCCTCTTCATGGTGATGCTGGGCTCGATGATGATTCCCTGGGACGTGACCATGATCCCGCTGTACATGCAGTTCAACGCTTTAGGCTGGATCAACACGCTCAAGCCGCTGATCGTGCCCAATTTCTTCGGCGCGGCGTTCTACATTTTCCTGCTGCGCCAGTTCATCATGAGCATCCCGCGCGAGCTCGACGAGGCCGCACGCATGGACGGCGCCAACGCCTGGCAGATCTACTGGCGCATCCACCTGCCGCTGATGGCACCGGCCCTGGTGCTGGTGGGCACCTTCCAGTTCCTGGGCAGCTGGAACGACTATCTGGGCCCGCTGATCTTTCTGAACGACCAGAGCACCTACACCTTGCCGCTGGGCCTGGCCCAGTTCCGCGGCCTGCATGCCAACAACCTGACCGCCATTGCCGCCATGACCGTGCTGCTGTGCCTGCCGCCGCTGCTGCTGTTCTTCATGGCCCAGCGCCACATCATGGAGGGCGCCAGTGCCGGCGCGGTGAAGGGATGAGCAAGAGCGTGAATCTGTTCGATCCGCGGTCCGTGCCGCTCTCGAGGCGCGGCAGCTGGCTGTGCGTGTCCTGGATACCCGAGGACTCCGCCTTCTGGCTGCGAAATCTGCGCGGCGGCGACGAGCACACCGATCTGGGCCGGCTGTTCAAGCTGCAGCCGGTGGATGGCGAGGGCAGGGCGGTGAACGGCACATGGTCGCTACGGCCCGACGCTCTCAGCTTTCATGCCGAGGCTGGCGAGCTGCACCTGGCCTTCGCCGATGCCGACACGCTGGCGCTGCGAGGCCGCGGCCTGGCCCTGCGCCTCACCTTGCAGAGCAAGCGCTACGACTACGCCCAGCGTCTGAGTGAACGGGCCGTTCACGTCAGCTGCGCGAGCCAGGATCTGTCGGCCCGCGTGGCCTTGAGCGAAGGCGCGTTGCAGCTCGACGCCCCCTGGCAGGGCCAGCGTGCAGAGCGCATTGCGCTGGACCTGCGGCCCGATGCGGCAGGGGCGATGGCCGCTTCGGTCCATCTCTACCGTGTGGTGCCGGCACGCAGCGATGTGGCCTCGTTCGAGACCGCACGTAGCGATACCGCCGCTGACTTCCAGTCCTGGCTGAGCCAGACTCTGGCGGTCGATGAAGACCTGCAGCCGCTGCGCCAGCTCGCCGCCTACATCACCTGGTCCTGCATCGTTCCGGCAGAAGGCCGGCTGCACTACCCGGCCATGTATATGTCCAAGAACTGGATGACCAATATCTGGAGCTGGGACCACTGCTTCAATGCGCTGGCGCTGGCCGCGCAGCAGCCCGAGCTGGCCTGGCAGCAATTGGCGCTGCTGTTCGAACTGCAGCACGAGAGTGGCCGCCTGCCGGACTTTGCCAACGACCTGCAGGCCTACTGGCGCTTCACCAAGCCGCCGGTGCATGGCTGGACGGTGGCCCAGCTGCGCCGGCAGTCAACCTGGACGGAGGAGCGCTGCGCCCAGATGCACGACTGGCTGGCCGCGCAGGCGCGCAGCTGGCTGGTCACGGCATCCAAGGGGGCCCTGCCCGCCTACGACCACGGCAATGACGCCGGCTGGGACAACGCCACCGTGTTCCTGCAGAGCACCCCATTGCAAAGCCCCGACCTCAGCAGCTTCCTGATACTGCAGCTGGACGAGCTGGCGACCCTGGCCGAGGGCTTAGGCCGGCCCGAGCAGGCGCGCGACTGGCGCTACCAAGCCGATGCCCTGTTCGATAGGCTGATGGCCCAGCTCTGGACCGGCGAGCGCTTCGTGGCCCGCCTCGCCGATGGCACCGTGGTGAACGACGGTGACAGCCTGATCGCCTACACCCCGCTGCTGCTTGGCCAGCGCCTGCCTGCGGCCATCCGCGAGCAGCTGCTGGTCGAGCTGTTCGAACCTGGCCGCTTCTTGAGCGCTCACGGCCTGGCCACCGAGTCGCAGCGCAGCCCGCACTACCGCGCCGATGGCTATTGGCGCGGCCCGATCTGGGCGCCGACGACGATGCTGTTCGTCGATGCGATGGACCGCTGCGGCCGCCCCGATCTGGGCGACGAGCTGGCGCGGCGCTTCCCCGCCATGTGCGCACGCTCCGGCCTGGCCGAGAACTTCGATGCGCAGACCGGCGCGCCGCTGCGCGATCCCGCCTTCACCTGGACCTCCAGCGTGGCCCTGTCGTTGGGGCACCGTTTGTTGAAGAAAAGCAAAACCTCATGAGCGAACCCAAAGTCACGCTGAAGACCCTGATGCGCCACACCGGCCTGTCGCTGGGCACGGTGTCGCGCGCGCTGCAGGATGGCCCCGAGGTCAGGCGCGAGACGCGGGAGCTGGTCAAGGCCGCCGCGCGCGAGCTGGGCTACACGCCCAATCTGGCCGGCGTGAAGCTGCGCACCGGCAAGACCTACACGCTGTCCATCGTGCTGCCGGTCGAGAACAGCGAGCAGGACTTCACCGACAGCGGCTTCATGGCCCTGGTCTCGGGCCTGCACGCGGCCCTGGCCGGCACCTTCTACAGCCTGGTGGTGCAGCCCGAGCTGCCCGACGAAGACCCGGTCGCGGCCCTGCGCAAGCTGGTGGAGGCCAAGCGCGTCGATGGCCTGGTGCTGACGCAGACGAAACCGCAGGACGAGCGCATACGCTATCTGCTGGAGCAGGAGTTCCCGTTCGTCAGCTACGGCCGCAGTGCGCTGGCGCAGGCCCATCCCTGGTACGACACCGACCATGAGGACATGGCCTACCGTGCCACGCAGCGCCTGATCGCCTGCGGCCATCGCCGCATCGCCATGCTCAACCCGCCGGCCGAGCTGATGTACAGCCAGCACCGGGACGCGGGCCACCGGCGTGCCTTGCGCGAGGCCGGTCTGCCACACGACCCGGCGCTGACGCAATGCTCGGGCCTCTCGGCCGCCGACGGCCGGCGCCTGGTGCTGGAGCTGGCGAAACTTCAAACCCGGCCCACCGCCTTTGTCTGCGCGAATGAGTACGCAGCTCTCGGTGCCCTGTCGGCCTTCGCCGAGCTGGGATGGCAGGCCGGCTGCGAGGCCGCCGTGGTGGCCACCGACGACAGTAATGTCAGTGCCTATTTCGTGCCGCCGCTGTCCACCTACTACGCCTCGCTGCACGGCGCCGGCCGCCAGCTGGGCCAGCTGCTGCTGCGCCGACTGAACGGCGAGCCCGTGGAGCAGCTGTGCTTGCTGGAGCAGGCGCAATTGATCGAGCGCCAATCCGACCGACTGGGAGGTGAGCGATGAAGACGATCAAAGGCCCCGGCCTCTTCCTGGCCCAGTTCGCGGGCGACCAGGCCCCGTTCGACACCTTGGACCATCTGGCCGACTGGTCGGCCGGCCTGGGCTTTGCAGCGCTGCAAATCCCCAGCTGGGACGAGCGCCTGTTCGATCTGAGCCTGGCGGCAGAGAGTCAGACCTATTGTGACGATCTGCGCGGCCGGCTGAGCGACAAGGGCTTGCAGATCAGCGAGCTTTCCACCCACTTGCAAGGCCAGCTGCTGGCAGTGCACCCGGCCTACGACAGGCAGTTCGATGGCTTTGCCGCACCTTCCGTGCGAGGCGATGCAGCGGAACGCAGCGCCTGGGCTTCGGGTCAGCTGAAGCTCGCTGCGCGGGCCTCGGTCCGACTGGGGTTGAAGGCCCATGCCACCTTCTCCGGCGCGCTGGCCTGGCCCTATCTCTACCCCTGGCCGCAGCGGCCGGCCGGCCTGATCGAGGAAGCCTTTGCCGAACTGGCGCGGCGCTGGCATCCGATTCTCGATACCTTCGACGAGGCCGGCGTCGATGTCTGCTACGAGTTGCATCCGGGCGAGGACCTGTTCGACGGCCTGACCTTCGAGCGCTTTCTCGACGCCGTGGGCCAGCACCCCCGCGCCAACATCCTCTACGACCCCAGCCACTTCCTGCTGCAGCAGCTGGACTATCTGGCCTTCATCGACATCTACCACCCGCGCATCCGCGCCTTCCATGTCAAGGATGCGGAGTTCCGCCCGAATGGCCGACAGGGCGTCTATGGTGGCTATGCACTCTGGCTGGAGCGGGCCGGGCGCTTCCGCTCGCTGGGCGATGGGCAGATCGACTTCGGTGCGATCTTCTCCAAGCTGGCGCAGCACGACTATCCGGGCTGGGCGGTGCTGGAGTGGGAGTGCTGCCTGAAAGCACCCGAGGACGGCGCGCGCGAGGGCGCCGGGTTCATCAAGCGGCACATCATCCCTGTGGCCGATCGCGCCTTCGATGATTTCGCCGATGGGCAGACGCCGCGTGCCGAGTTGCGGCACCTCTTGGGACTGGGGGATGCGACATGAACACGCCGCTCCGTCTAGGAATGGTGGGAGGCGGGCAGGGCGCCTTCATCGGCGGCGTGCACCGGATGGCCGCGCGGCTGGATGGGCAATGGCAGCTGGTGGCAGGTGCACTGTCCAGCGACCCGCTGCGTGCACTGGCCAGTGCCGACGAGCTGGGCCTGGACTCGTCGCGCAGCTATGCCAGCTGGCAGGAGATGGCAAGGCGCGAGGCCGCGCGGCCCGATGGCATCGATGCCGACGCCATCGTCACGCCGAACCATCTGCACGCTCCGGTGGCCACGGCCTTTCTGGAGGCGGGCATTGATGTGATCTGCGACAAGCCGCTGGCCACTTCGTTGGCCGATGCACGCGCGCTCCAAGCGCTGGCCCAGCGCCGCGAGCGCCTGCTGTGCCTGACCCACACCTACAGCGGCTACCCCATGGTGCGGCAGGCCCGTGCGATGGTCGAGGCCGGCGAGCTGGGCGCGCTGCGCCTCATACAGGTCGAGTACGCGCAGGACTGGCTGGCCGAGCCGATCGAACTGACCGGCCAGAAACAGGCGAGCTGGCGCTGCGACCCTGCGCAGGCCGGCCCGGCCGGTGCGCTGGGCGATATCGGCACCCACGCCTACCACCTGGCGAGTTTTGTCAGCGGCCTGCAGGCCGACAGTGTCTGCGCCGAACTCAGCAGCCTGGTGCCCGGCCGCAGGCTGGACGACCATGTGCAGGCCATGCTGCGCTACCCGCAAGGCGTGCGCGGCCTGCTGTGGGCCAGCCAGGTGGCCACCGGTTGCGAGAACGCCCTGCGCCTGCGCGTCTATGGCAGCCGTGCCAGCCTGGAGTTTGCGCAGGAAGAGCCCAACGAGCTGCTCATCACGCCGCTGGGTGGCGCCACGCAGCGCCTCACAAGGGGGCGTGCGAGCAGCGCCGAGGCGCAGGCCGCCACGCGTATTCCGGCCGGCCATCCCGAGGGCTATCTGGAGGCCTTTGCCCAGCTCTACCGAGACGCTGCCGAGCACATTCGCGCGCGACGCGAGGGCAGGGCCGTAGCGTCGGCCAGCCGCTGGCTCACCACCGCCGCCGATGGCGTGACCGGCCTGGCCTTTGTCGATGCTGTGCTGGCCAGCCACCGGGCCGGCAGCGTCTGGACCCCCTTGCAGCAAGAAGGAGCAACACCGTGATCGCGATAGGCGAACGAAGTCCGGCCGGCGCCCGCCTGCTGGCCGATGTGGGCGGCACCCATGTGCGCCTGGGCTGGCAGGGCGGGGACGGCGCGGCCATCCAGCATGTGCAGACCCTGGCCTGCGATGCCCATCGTGACCTGGGCGACTGCCTGCAGCGCTATCTGCAGACCCTGGACGCCGCCGGTGCGGCGCGCCCTATCCAGGCGGCCCTGGGCGTGGCCAGCGCGGTGCTGGACGATCAGATCCGCCTGACCAACCGCGACTGGGGCTTCTCGGTCCAGACCCTGCATCGTCAGCTGGAGCTGCAGCGCCTGGTGGTGCTGAATGATTTCACCGCGCTGGCGCTGGCGATACCGGCGCTGCCCGAGCCTGACTTCTGGCATGTCGGCGGCCCTGCCACCGGTGCCCCGGGGCCGCTGGCCGTGATTGGCCCCGGCACTGGTCTCGGCGTGTCGGGCCTGGTGCCACAGGCTGATCGCCAATGGGTGGCCCTGCAGACGGAGGGCGGCCATGTCAGCCTGGCGCCGCAGAATGATCGCGAGGCCGCGCTGCTGACCAGCCTGCGCCAGCGCTTTGGTCGCGTCTCCGCCGAGCGGGTGCTGTCGGGGCCAGGTCTTGTCAATCTGCTGCAGGCGATTGCCGAGGTCGATGGCCGGCCGCTCGCGTCCGAGCCCGCACCGGCCCAGGTGCTGAGCCAGGCACTCGCCGGCGAGCCGCAAAGCGCCGAAGTGCTTGCTCTGTTCTGCGCCTTCCTGGGCGATGTGGCCGGCGATCTGGTGTTGTCGCTGGGCGCCCGCGGCGGTGTGTACATCGGCGGCGGCATCGTGCCGCGCCTGGGGGCCGAGCGCTTCAGGCGCTCGGACTTCCGCAAGCGCTTTGAAGCCAAGGGGCGTCTCGCCGGCTATATGCACGAGGTGCCTTCCTATGTGATTGCGAGCCAGGAGCCGCCGGCCCTGCTCGGAGCGAGTCGAGCGCTATGAACCGAATCCCGCCGACATAACCCGACAACGGCGTGCCTGGGGCAGGCGCGACCGTCCTCAAGCGAAGTTGCCATGCAAGGCCGTTCAGGGCCGGCAGGGGCTTCCCTTTGCCCGCGTTTCGTACTGACCACCAACGGAGACATCAACATGAGAAGAGCTGGACAGCCGCATAGCGGCCCCGAATCGAATCGTTTCAAGCCCCGCGCCACCTGGCTGGCGGCGGCCCTGCTGCTGCAGCTGGCGGCGCCCCATGCGCTGGCCCAGACTGCGGCGACCGCCGATGACAAGCCGGCCGAGAAGAGCAAGAGCAAGGACGACGGCAGCAACCAGCTGGATCGCGTCGTCGTCACCGGCAGCACGGGCCTCGCCCGCACCGTACGCGAGAGCTCGGTGGCCGTGACCGTGGCCGACCGCGAGGCGCTGGACCGCAAGGCGCCGTACTCGGCGGCCGAGGCCATGGAGCTGGTGCCCGGCATGTATATCGAGGCCTCGGCCGGCGAGATGTCCAATAACTACTCGGTGCGCGGCATGTCCGGCGGCAACCAGCGCTGGGTGCAGGTGCAGGAGGACGGCCTGCCGATCTTCTACTACCCGAGCTGGTCGGCCGATGGCCTGGTTAAGTCGGAGCTCGGCATCGACCGCATGGAGGCGGTGCGAGGCGGCACCTCGGCCATCCTGACCGCCAACGGCGCCGGCGCCACCATCAACTTCCTGACCTTCCGCAACCAGGGCAAGCCCGAGGGCGCGCTGCGCCTGACCACCTCCGACTACAACCAGAAGCGCGTTGACCTGCGCTATGCCGGCGGGCTGGGTGACGGCTGGTTCGGCGGCGTGTCGGGCTACTACCGTGTGGACGACGGCGTGCGCTATCCCGAGTTCACCGGCAACAAGGGCGGCACGGTGCGCGCGCACATCGGCCGCAAGATCGAGGACGGCGAGTGGAGCATCAACCTCAAGGGCATGCACGACCACACCATGTTCTATCTGCCCATTCCGGTCATAGGCAAGGACAAGCCGCGCAGCCTGCCCGGCATGGATGCCCACTACGGCACCATGATTGGCCTGGACTCGGGCATACAGACGGTGCGCACATCGCTGGTGCCCGGCAGCTTCATGCAGACCGTGGACTCGCGCGATGGCTATGACCACAAGGCCTTTGCGCTGGGCTACAACTACGAGAAGGCGCTGTCCCCGGCCTGGAAGTTCTCGTCCAAGGGCCGTTACACCGATTCCGACGTGACCGCCAGCGTGGTGTTCTCGTCCAGCAACAACAGCCTGCGCCCGGCCGTTGACCGCCTGAACCCGGCCAAGTTCGGCTACATCAAGGAGATGCTGGAGCGCTTCGGCCCGGCCTGCGGCGGCGCTTGCAAGCCCGCTATACGCATCGTCTCCACCGGCGAGATCCTCTCCACGCCGGAGCAGCTGAATGCCCTGAACGGCAACGGCCTGCTGTCCGACAACGTGCTGCAGGCCGACAAGCAGGTCAATCGTGAGTTCGTCAACGACATGCGTCTGACCTGGAACACCGAGCGCAACAGCCTCGGCCTGGGCCTCTTGACCTTCAACTCACTGAGCGAGGGCGGTAGCCCGGTGTCGGCGCGCTTCGTCACCGATGTGCGCAACCACGCCCGGCGGGTGGACCTGGTGGCGCTCGATCCGGCCGGCAAGGTGGTCGGTTCCTACACCGAGAACGGCGTGCGCGAGCATTCGACCTGGGGCGACGGCAACGACAGAAGCCACAACAAATCGATGTCCGTCTACCTGAACGACGAGTACAAGGTCAACGACGCGCTGCGCATCGACGCCGGCCTGCGCATCGAGCGCTTCCGCTATCTGCAGGGGCGCGGCGGCTTCGGCGAGTACGAGCCCATCCCGGGCGCCTTCAAGCCGGGCTGTGATCGCGCCGCCCTGGGCGACGCGGCCTGCGATGTGGACAACATCATCGCCAACAACTACTGGGCCTACCCGACCAACGGTCAGTACGAGATGGTGCGCAACCGCTGGACCGAGCCCTCCTGGACGATTGGCGGCAACTACCTGCTGAACAACAATATCGCCATTTACGGGCGCTTCGCCAAGAGCTACCAGACCACCGGTGATCTGCCGGTGACCAAGATCCAGTTCGGCGAGCTGGGTGCGCGTGTGCAGGCCAAGAACATCACGGCCACCCTGACCTTCTACAAGGCCAACTTCAAGGGCGACCCGAACAGCGCCGAGGTGGATAACGCGCAGATCGAGATGCTGCAGGGCGTGAAGTCGCAGGGCCTGGAGTTCGAAGTGAACTGGCGGCCGCTGCGGTGGTTCGAGTTCGCGGCCACCGGTGTGGTGCAGCGCTCGCGCTTCAGCGTCAACAACCTGCGGGTGCTGCGCGGCACCGGCACCGATCTGGAGGCGCTGCTGAAGGAGGCCACCAGCTGGTCGGGCAACCGCCCGGAACGCACGCCCGACCGCAACTTCACGCTCGCGCCGAGCTTCTTCTTCAACGACGGCAAGGGCGAGTTCACCGTGGCCTGGCACTACGTCGGTGACCGCTTTGCCGATGTCTCCAACTCGGTGCGCCTGCCGGCCTACAAGACCATCAATCTGAGCCTGCGCTATGAGCTGACGCCCAGCCTGACCCTGAACGCGGCGGTGCGCAATCTGACCAACACGATCGGCCTGACCGAAGGCAATCCGCGCTCGGGCTTTGTGCAGGCGCCGGCGGGCAGCGACTACTACTATGCTCGGCCCATCCTGGGCCGCAATGCCCAGTTGTCCGCGACGATGACCTTCTGAGGAGGCCAACACATGCAAGCAAATCCGATCTGGGACCACCACGTGGTCGTGCCCGACGCGCCGCCGGGCTTCACCGTGCGCACCTGCGTGCCCGCCAACCCCGACGGGGTGGAGGTGATGCTGGAGCGCTGGGAGGCCGGCAGCAGCGAGCCGCCGCACAGCCACCCCGGTCACGACATGACCGTGGTCGTGGAGGGCCGCATGCGCATTCAGTTCTTCAAGCGCGAGGGCGCGGCGCTGGTGGCCGATGGCGAGCCGGTCACGCTCGACGCCGGTCAGACCGGCTATGTGGCGGCGGGGCGCATCCATGATGCGCAGTACCTGCAGGACTGCAAGCTGGTCTATGTGCACGAGAGGGCCTTTGGCTTCAAGGCCGAATAGCGCCCGAGTGTCGGCGGGAGGGTTGATGCTCTTCCGCCGAGTCGGTCACGGCACCCCAGTGGAAACCCCTAGTCTTCGCTAATTCATCCGCGAATAATATTCGCACATGGTGATATACGGATGATGAGCGTGGGCCTGGGCCGCGGGAAGGATGCTGTGTGAGTTCTGACAACAAGCCTGCAGGCCGGCTGATCAAGGCGCCTGAGAGTTTTCTGGACGCTGCGGGCGTGCGCCAGGTCTTTGCCGAGGCCAAGGCGGGCCGGCGCGGCTTCATTCGCCAGGCCTTCATGGCCGCCAGCGCGGCGAGCCTGGCGCCGGTTGCCATGGCCACCTCGAACCCGCTTGCCACCGGCGAGGGCGACCCCAACATCCTGAACCTGCCCGAGCACAGCAAGGGCCTGGGCCAGCCGGTGGTGACCGATGGTTATGGCAAGCCGTCCAGGTACGAGGTCAATGTCCAGCGCCGCCAGAGCCCGGGGCTGACGCAGACGGCCCAGGCCTCGGTGTCGTTTGCACCGCTGCAATCGCTGTTCGGCATCGTCACGCCCAGTGGCCTGCACTTCGAACGCCACCATCAGGGCTGGTGGGACATCGATCCATCCAAGCACCGGCTGATGATCAATGGCAGTGCGCCCGAGCTGCTCAAGCGCGCCATGGTGTTCACGATGGACGAGTTGATGCGCCTGCCCTCGGTGTCGCGCTTTCATTTCATCGAGTGCGGCGCCAACACCGGCATGGAGTGGGGCAATGTGGCCGTGCCCACGGTGCAGTACTCACACGGCATGCTCAGCTGCAGCGAGTTCACCGGCGTGCCGCTGCGCATCCTGCTCGATATGGCCGGTGTCGATTACAAAAAGGCCCGCTTCGTGCTGGCCGAGGGCGCCGACGGCTCGTCGATGACGCGCACCATTCCGATGGAGATGGTCGAGAACGGCGAGGTGCTGGTGGCCTATGGCCAGAACGGCGAGATGCTGCGGCCCGAGAACGGCTATCCGCTGCGCCTGGTCGTGCCCGGTGTGCAGGGCGTCAGCTGGGTCAAGTACCTGCGCCGCATCGAGGTCGGTGACAAGCCCTGGGCGAGCAAGGACGAGGCCATCCACTATATGGACCTGATGCCCGGCGGCCAGCACCGCCAGTACAGCAGCATCCAGGAATGCAAGAGCGTGGTCACCACGCCCTCGGGCGGCCAGGTGCTGCTGGACAAGGGCTTCTACAACATCTCGGGCCTGGCCTGGTCGGGCCGCGGCAAGGTCAGAAGAGTCGATGTCTCGGTCGATGGCGGGCGCAATTGGCGCAGCGCGCGGCTGGAGGGCGCGGTACTGGCCAAGTGCCTGACCCGCTTCAATATCGACTGGGTCTGGGACGGCAAGCCGGCGCTGATACAGAGCCGCGCGATAGACGACACCGGCTTCGTTCAGCCCACCTACGGCCAGCTGCGCACCGCGCGCGGCACGCGTTCGATCTATCACAACAATGCCATCCAGACCTGGTTGGTGGAGGAAGGCGGCGAGGTGAAGAATGTTCAGCTGTCCTAAGCCTGGCCGTGCTTTGCTGGCTCTGCTGTTGTCGCTGGTGGCCTCGGCGGCGCTGGCGCAGGCCAAGGCCTTCGAGGGCGTGGGCCGCACCGCCACGCCCAAGGAGGTGGCCGCCTGGGACATCGATGTGCGGCCCGACTTCAAGGGCCTGCCCAAGGGCGCCGGTTCGGTGCTCAAGGGCCAGGAGGTGTGGGAGGGCAAGTGCGCCCAATGTCACGGCATCTTCGGCGAGAGCGGCGAGGTGTTTGCTCCGCTGATCGGCGGCACCACGGCCGAGGACGTGAAGACCGGTCACGTGGCGCGGCTCAATGACCGTGCCTATCCGGGCCGTACGACCCTGATGAAGGTGGCCACCGTGTCCACGCTGTGGGACTACATCAACCGCGCCATGCCCTGGACGGCGCCCAAGTCCCTGAGCACCGAAGAGGTCTATGCGGTGACGGCCTTCATGCTCAACCTGGGCGGCGTGGTGCCGGAGAACTTCACGCTCTCCGACCAGAACATCGCCGAGGTGCAGCAGCGCATGCCCAACCGCAAGGGCATGAGCCTGGACCACAGCCTGTGGCCGGGCAGGGGCCTGACCACCGTCATGAAGGCCGACACGCGCAACACCGCCTGCATGAAGGATTGTGTGACCGAAGCCAGTGTGGCCTCGGCGCTGCCCGAGCATGCCCGCAATGTGCACGGCAATCTGGCCGAGCAGAACCGCGCCGTGGGCGCCCAGCATGGTGCCGACACGAGCAAACCGGCGGGCAGCCCCGCTCGCTCCGTTACCCTCGTGGCCGCACCCAGCCGCGCCGTGGTGGCCAAGCCCCAGGCGCCGATGGCGCTGCTGAACAAGAACAGCTGCACCGCGTGCCACGGCATGGATGGCAAACTCGTGGGTCCGGCGTTCCGCGAGATCGCCAGGAAGTACGGCAGCGGCGCCGACGCCGAGACCTATCTTGCTGGCAAGATACGGGCCGGCGGCGTGGGTGTCTGGGGTCAGATACCGATGCCAGCGCAGGCACTCAGCGAGGCCGATGCCAGGGCTGTTGCCCAATGGCTCAGGGCCGGCGCACCGAAGTGACAACCTTTCTTGGGAATGGCCTGTGCCATCATCCCTCCACTAGCATGCAACGTTCCAGGAGACCGAAGATGATCGCAAATCGCCGCGAGATACTCACGACCAGCGCCAAGGTGGCATCCCTGATGCTGGCCTCGGGGGTGTTTGGCCGCATGGCCCATGCCAGCGGCCCCGCTGCCGGCAAGGGCGCGTTCGACGCCAAGAGCCTGGCCGATGTGGCCAAGGCGCTGGGTTATGGCGCGCCGACCGAGAGCAAGGACGTGACCATCACCGCACCAGATATTGCCGAGAATGGAGCCGTTGTGCCGCTGGGCGCCGCCACCACCCTGGCCGGTGTCAAGCAGATGCTGTTGCTGGTCGAGAAGAACCCGTCCGCACTGGCCGCGCTGTTCAACGTCAGCCCCGAGATCGAGGCCAATTTCTCGACCCGCGTGAAGATGGGCCAGTCGTCCAATGTGTTCGCAGTGGCGATCACCAATGACAACAAGGTGCTGTTCGCGCAGAAGGAAGTCAAGGTCACGCTGGGTGGTTGCGGCGGGTGATTCCCCGACCCGCTTGACGACAACGTTCTATTGATTCCGTCCTCGCAGTGCGCGGACTTTGAAGGAGACAGACATGGCAGACCCGATGCGCATTCGCGCCCAAGCCGCTGGCGACAAGGCCACCGTGCGAATTCTGATGGCCCACGAGATGGAGACCGGCCTGCGCAAGGACACGGCGGGCAAGACCATCCCGGCCTGGTACATCAACGAGGTCGCAGCCTCGCTGAACGGCAAGCCGGTGTTCAGCGCCGAGTGGGGTCCCTCGGTGTCCAAGAACCCGTTCCTGCAGTTCAATATCAAGGGTGCCAAGGCCGGCGACAAGATCTCGGTCACCTGGACGGACAACAAGGGCGACAAGCGCACCGACGAAGCTGCAGTGTCCTGATCACTGAGCCCAACCAGCAGGCATCGCCGGGTTCGTCCGAGCGGCGCCGCAACGGAGACAAGAAAACATGCGACATCACAGGACACTCCTGCTCGCCGGCCTGCTGCTGGCCGCCGGTGCCGCGCAGGCGCAAAAGTCGGCGGCCGACGGCATTGCCGAATACCGCGCGCTGCTGGCCGACGGCAACCCGGCGGAGCTGTTCGAGGCCAAGGGTGAGGACCTCTGGAAGCAGAAGCGCGGACCCAAGAGCGCCTCCCTGGAGCGCTGCGATCTTGGCAAGGGGCCAGGCGTGGTCAAGGGCGTGTTCGTCGAGCTGCCGCGCTGGTTTGCCGACACGCAGAAGGTGCAGGATCTGGAGTCGCGCCTGCTGACCTGCATGAGCAGCCTGCAGGGTTTTGACCCCAAGGCCATCGCCGACACCGCCTTCGGCAAGGGCGAGCAGGTGACGCTGGAAGCGCTGGCAGCCTGGATCTCCGGCGAGTCGCGCGGCCAGCGCATGAACCTGCCGCAGGCACACGCCGAGGAGCAGCGCATGTATCAATTGGGCAAGCGCGCGTTCTACTTCCGCGGCGGGCCGATGGACTTCTCCTGCGCCTCCTGCCATGGCGAGGAGGGCAAGCGCATCCGCATGCAGGACCTGCCCATTCTGAGCAAGAACCCGGGTGATGGCGTCGGCTTTGCCGCCTGGCCGGCCTACCGCGTGTCCAGCGGCGAGATGTGGAGCATGCAGCGCCGGCTCAATGACTGCTTCCGCCAGCAGCGCTTTCCGTTTCCCGGTTATGCCTCGGACGTGACCGTTGCGCTGGGCGTGTACATGGGCGTCAACGCCAAGGGTGCCGTCTCGGTGGCTCCCGCACTGAAGCGCTGAAGTAGGAGACACCATGAAGAAATCCATCATCCTGCTGGCTGCCGCCGCGGCCGCCGTCGTTATCGTTGCCGGCTGCACCAGCCTGCCCGGCCCCGCCGAGCTCGACGCCCAGGCGCTGGCGATGCTGAAGAGCTCCTTCCGCGACGAGGGCATTGCCACCAACAAGCGCCTGGAGCAGGACCTCGGCCAGCGGGCCTGCTCGTCGGAGCAGGCGCCCGCCGAGAACGTGGTCAAGCAGATCGAGTCCGAGGCCCTGGCCGCGGTCAAGTGGCCGGCCAATGGCCAGTATCTGGGCGACTGGCGCGAGGGCGAAAAACTGGCCCAGAACGGCCGCGGCATGACCTGGACGGACAAGTCCGCCGCACCGGCCGGCAACGGAGCCATGTGCTACAACTGCCACCAGATCGGCAAGCAGGAGGTGTCGTTCGGCACCATCGGGCCCAGCCTCTACAACTACGGCAAGATCCGTGGCGTGAGCAACCCCAGCGATCCGGCCAGCGCCGCCATCGTCCAGTACACCTGGGGCAAGCTTTGGAACTCCAAGGCCTATAGCGCCTGTTCCAATATGCCGCGCTTCGGCCACGCCGGCCTGCTCGACGAGAGCCAGCTGCGCCATCTGATGGCCCTGCTGCTGGACCCCAAGTCGCCGGCCAATCAGTAAGCACGACCGACCCGTAAGCCCGCTCTGCGGGCTTTTTCAAATGCAAAACATAAGCGGATACTTATCATGAGCCTGAGCAAGCGCGACTTTCTGCAGGTCATGGCGGCGGCCTCGGCGGCCGGCATGGGGCTGACCCGTTATGCCGACGCCGATGCGGCCACGGCCGAGCAGGGGCTGTACGAGCTGCCGCGCTTTGGCCAGGTGTCGTTCCTGCACATGACCGACTGCCATGCGCAGCTCAAGCCCATCCACTTCCGCGAGCCGAGCGTGAACCTCGGCCTGGCCGGCATGGCCGGCCAGAGCCCCCATGTGGTCGGCGAGCGCCTGCTCAAGAGTGTGGGCCTGCGCCCCGGCACGGCGTTGGCACATGCCTTCACCTATCTGGACTTCGAGCGCGCCGCCCGTCGCTACGGCAAGGTCGGCGGCTTCGCCCATCTCGCCACCCTGGTCAAGCGCATGAAGGCCAGCCGGCCCGGCGCGTTGCTGCTGGACGGCGGCGACACCTGGCAGGGCTCGGCCACGGCGCTGTGGACCAACGCGCAAGACATGGTGGATGCCTGCAAGCTGTTGGGGGTGGACGTGATGACCGGCCACTGGGAATTCACCTACGGCATGGAGCGGGTCAAGGAAATCCTGGAAAACGACTTCAAGGGGCGCGTGGACTTCGTGGCCCAGAACGTCAAGACCAATGACTTCGGCGACCCGGTGTTCGCGCCCTATGTGCTGCGCGAGATCAATGGCGTCAAGTGCGCCATCATCGGCCAGGCCTTCCCCTACACGCCTATCGCCAACCCGCGATACATGGTCGCCGACTGGGCCTTCGGCATCCAGGACGAGAATATGCAGGCCATGGTCAATGAGGCCCGCGGCAAGGGCGCCCAGGTCGTGGTCTTGCTCTCGCACAACGGCATGGACGTGGACCTGAAGATGGCCTCGCGCGTGCGCGGCATCGATGCCATCCTGGGCGGCCACACGCACGACGGCGTACCGGTGCCGGTGCAAGTGAAGAATGCCGGCGGCATGACACTGGTGACGAATGCCGGCAGCAACAGCAAGTTTCTCGGCGAGCTCGATTTTGACGTCAAGGACGGGCGGGTCGCCGACTTCCGCTACAAGCTGCTGCCCATCTTCTCGAACATGCTCAAGGCCGACCCGGAGATGGACGCGCTGATCAGCAAGGTGCGCGCGCCTTATGAAAGCAAGCTCGCGGAGAAACTGGCCATCAGCGACGGCCTGCTCTACCGCCGCGGCAACTTCAACGGCAGCTGGGACCAGCTGATCGTCGATGCGCTGATCGAAGTGCAGGGCGCCGACATCGCCTTCTCGCCGGGTTTCCGCTGGGGCACCAGCCTCTTGCCCGGCGACGTGATCACGCGCGAGCTGATGATGGACCAGCTGGCCACCACCTACAGCTATGCCACCGTCACCGAGATGACGGGCGAGACGATCAAGACGGTGCTGGAAGACGTTTGCGACAACCTGTTCAATCCTGACCCCTACTACCAGCAGGGCGGTGACATGGTGCGCGTCGGCGGCCTCAGCTATGCCTGCGAGCCCGGCGCGGCGATGGGCCGGCGTATCCAGGATATGCGCCTGCACGGCAAACCGATCGCTGCCGACAAGATCTACAAGGTGGCTGGCTGGGCGCCGGTGGCCGAAGGGGCGGGCAGCCAGCCGGGCACCCGCATGGTCTGGGACGTGCTCGAGCAGTGGCTGAAGTCCAAGGGCCGTGTCAGCGCGCGCAAGCTCAACACACCGCGGCTGATCGGCGTCGATGGCAATCCGGGCCTGGCGCGTTGAGTGACTGAAAGCTTGGCATGTCGCTGGAGTCGCTGATCGAATCGCTGGGTCAGGCCAGGACGCTGGCCCTGGGTGGCGCGGCAATAGGCTTCGTGTTCGGCTTCTTTGCCCAGCGCTCGCGCTTTTGCCTGCGCTCGGCCACGATAGAGTTCTCGCGCGGGCTGCGCGGCGGCAAGCTGACCGTGTGGCTGTTCGCATTCGCAACCGCGCTGTTGTGCACCCAGACCATGATCGCGCTGGGCTGGCTGGACGTCAGCACGGCCCGCCAGCTGGCGGCGCGGGGCAGCCTGTCGGGTGCGGCCACCGGCGGCGCGCTGTTCGGCGTCGGCATGATTCTGGCTCGGGGCTGCTCCAGCCGGTTGCTGGTGCTGGCGGCCCAGGGCAATTTGCGCTCGCTGCTGTCGGGCCTGGTGTTTGCCGTCACCGCCCAGGCCGCCTGGACCGGTGCGCTGGCGCCCTGGCGCGAGCAGATCTCCGCCTGGTGGACGGTGGAAGGCGGCGCCGCGCGCGATCTGATTGCCATCAGCGGCCTGGGCCGCGCCGGGGCGCTGATCTTCGGCACGGTCTGGCTGCTGGCCGCGATCCGCTGGGCCTGGCATCAGCGTGTCGGCTTCTGGGGCTGGGCCGGCGCCATCCTGGTCGGTCTGGCGATCAGCGCGGCCTGGTGGTTCACCGGCTTCGTCGCCGCCGCCGGCCTGGAGGCGCAGGCCGCGCCGGTGCAGAGCCTGAGCTTCACCGGTCCCTCGGCCGAGGTGCTGACGCGCGTGCTGTTCGCGCCGACCAAGCCGCCGACTTTCGACCTGGGCCTGGTGCCCGGCGTCTTCCTGGGCGCCTTCGTTGCAGCGGCGCTTTTCGGAGAGCTCAAGCTGGAGGGCTTTGCCGGTGGCGCCAGCATGCGCCGCTACCTGGCGGGCGCGGTGCTGATGGGCTTCGGCGGCATGCTGGCCGGTGGCTGTGCGGTCGGGGCAGGGCTGTCGGGGGCGGCGGTGTTCACCGTCACGGCCTGGGTCACGCTGTCGGCGATGTGGGCCGCCGCGGCGCTGACCGACTACTGGGTGGACCAGCGCGCCGAACGTCTTGCGCCGCATCAGCCGGTGGCGCCGCTGGACCAGGCCCTGCCCGAGCTACAGTTGAAACCATGACTATTTTTCGCTCCCTGCTGACCTGTGTACTGCTGTTTGGCGCCGCCTCTGGACAGGCCCAGACCCGCGCCGAAGAGATCGTCCAGGGCAAGTGCTTCATCTGCCATGGCGCTGACGGCGAAAGCTCCAGCCCTCTGTTTCCGCGCTTGGCGGGCCAGCATGCCGGCTATGTGGCCCGTCAGCTGGCCGACTACCAGAGCGGCAAGCGCAAGAGCACGACGATGCGGCCTATGGTGGAGGGGCTGACTGCTGATGACTTCGCCGCCCTGGGCAGCTACTTCGAGACGCGCAAGCCGGTGGCGCATGCGGTGGATGATGGCGAGCTGGCCCAGGTCGGCCGCTTTGTGTTCATGCGCGGCAATCCCTACAGCGGCGTGCCGGCCTGCGCCTCCTGCCATGGTGACAAGGCCTATGGCTCGCCCCAGCTGCCCCGCCTGGCCGGCCAGCATGCGCTGTACACAGAGAATCAGCTGAAAGCCTTCAACAAGCGCGAGCGGACCAATGACAACGCGGTCATGCACAGCATTGCCAGCAAGCTCAGCGAGCTGGAGCTGAAGGCCGTCTCGGCCTATCTCAGTGGCTTGAATTGAAAAGGGCCGACAGTCGCCGGCCCTTGTCGCGCCATCAAGCGTTGCTCACCCCAGCATGTCCGTCCAGATATTGTCGGCCCAGGACAGCGCGTAGCGGCCTTCGATCTCATTGGCACCCGCCGACACGCCGCCCGAGCCGGGCGTGGCCTTGAAGGTCTTGTCCGCCGCGTCGTACTGGTGGACCGAGGCCACATGGACCACGTCCTTGGCGGTTACGAAGCTGTAGCAGGTGTTCATCACCACCGGCGCGGCGTTGACCGCCTCGCCCTTGAGCAACTGGATGATGGCGGCCACCGCCACCTTGGCATGCTGGTTGGCCATATGGCCGGACTTGGGCATGGCCGGGCCCGGGAAGGTGGCGTCGCCCAGCACATGCACAAAGGGCACGGCGGTGGACTCCATCGTCAGCCAGTTCACGCCGCTCCAGCGCTGGTTGATGTTGATGACGCCGGCCTTCAGCGCCAGATCGGCGGCCCGCTGTGGCGGTATCACGTTCAGCACATCGGCCTTGACGTCCTCGAACTCCAGCTTCGCCAGCTTGCCGCCATTGGCCACTTCCTTCAGCTCGGCATTGGCGCGGTACTCGAGCAGACCGTCGTAGTGCTGCTTGAAGGCGCGCTCGAACAGCCCCTTCTTCGAGGTGATCTCCGGGTTGGCATCCAGCACCAGCACCTTGGACCGGGGCTTGTGCTGCTTCAGGTAGCTGGCCACCATGCAGGCCCGCTCGTAGGGGCCGGGCGGGCAGCGGTAGGGGGCCTTGGGGATGCTCATCGCGAACACACCGCCATCGGGCATGGCCTCCAGCTGCTTGCGCAGGGCCAGGGTTTGCGGGCCGGCCTTCCAGGCGTGCATGACCTGGCCGGTGTCGAGTGCGGCCTTCAGGCCGCCGATGCCGTCAAGCATGAAGTCTATGCCGGGTGAAAGTATCAGCCGGTCGTAGGCAATGCTGCTGCCGTCGGCAAGGCGGACGGACTTGGCGGCGGCATCGATGGCGGCGACCTCACCTTGCAGCAGCTTCACGCCCAGAGCCTTCAGGCCGTCGTAGCCGCGGGTGATGTCGGCCATCTGCTTGTGGCCGCCCAGCACCAGGTTGGAGATGGGGCAGGAGACGAAGGCCGACTGGCGCTCGATCAGGGTCACGTCCACATTGCCGCCCCACAGTTTCAGATAGCGCGCCGCCGTGGCGCCGCCAAAGCCGCCGCCGACCACGACCACCCGGCCGATCGAAGGGCCGCCGCCCATGCTGGCGCAGCCGCTAAGGCTCAGGCCAGTCAGGGCCAGTCCGCCCAGCAGCAATTGGCGTCGTTGATTGATTTGCTTTGCTTGCATGACGCGCTCCTCAGTTTTTGGCCGGCAGGGCGGCAAAGTGCTTGGCAATCAGGCGCAGCTGCTCGTCGGTATAGCCCTTGACAATCTGATGCATGATCGTCGCCGGCTGGGCGCCGCTCTTGAAATCGGCCAGCAGCCTCAGGGTCTCTTCCTCCTTGCGGCCCGCCAGCGATTTCATCTCGCCCTTGGCAATGCCCGCCGTGCCATGGCAATTGGCGCAGGTGGCGGCGAGGTTGCGGGCCAGGTTCACATCCTGCGCCTGGCACAGACCGGCCGCAGCCGCCAGCGGCAGGGGCCAAAGAGCTTTCCAGTTGATCATCACTATCTCCAGTTGGGTGGTGCGGGGGCGGGACCCATGGGGGCTGGTCGGACGCCATCATAGGGGAGCTTTGCGAGCATCTTGACATTGACGGCTGCCTCCTATCGGGACTAACCATTACGCCCTGGTGCCGTCGAATACGCGTAATATCACTGCATGCTGATAAACCGTATTTTTGGCGTTGCACGGTGTGCCATCTGGCTCTGTCTGGCCTGGCTGCTGCCGGCCCAGGTGGCCAGCGGGCAGGCGCTGCGCGCCCAGCAGGTGGCGCCGCAGACCTGGATGGTGCAGGGCGAGTCGGCGCTGGGTTCATCGGCCAATCGCAACTTCATCTCCAACGCCGCCTTTGTCGTCACCGACGAGGGCGTGCTGGTGGTCGATGCGCTGGGCTCGCCGGCGCTGGCCCAGGCCCTGCTGGACGAGATCCGGCGCATCACGCCCAAGCCGGTGCGCTATCTGGTGGTGACGCATTTCCACGCCGACCACATCTACGGCCTGCAGGTCTTCAAGGCCGCCGGTGCGCAGATCATTGCGCAGCGCGACGGGCAGGCCTATCTGCACTCGGAGACGGCCGCGCTGCGCCTGCAGGCCAGCCGCGAGGAGCTGTTTCCCTGGATCGACGAGAAGACTCTGCTGGTGCCTGCCGATCGCTGGCTGGACGGCCCGGTGACTCTGAACCTGGGCGGGCTGGATTTCCAGCTGCAGCCGGCCGGCCCGGCGCACACGCCGGAGGACCTGGTGGTCTATGTGCCGCAGCTGAAGGTCTTGCTGGCCGGCGACCTGGTGTTCCGCGGCCGCGTGCCCTTTGTCGGCCTGGCCGACAGCGGCAAGTGGATGGGCGCGCTCGACAAGCTGCTGGGCTTAGCCGCCACCGTCATCATCCCCGGCCACGGCCCGGTCTCGACCACCGCACGCGAGGATCTGCAGCTGACGCGCGACTACCTGGCCTATCTGCGCAAGACCATGGGTGCGGCCGCCCGCGAGATGCAGCCCTTCGAGGAGGCCTATGCCGCCACCGACTGGTCGCGTTTTGCCAAGCTGCCCCTGTTCGGTGTGGCCAATCGCATTAATGCGTACAACACCTATCTGCTGATGGAGCAGGAGGGGCGCTGAGAGGGCCGGCGTAGTATCTTGCAGCTCCGCAACGCTGTCATCAGAGGTATGCCATGCTGAAGCTCATCTCGTTCTTGCTGGCTTGTCTGTGTGTCGGGCCAGTGTTGTCCCAGGAGGGCGCGGCCATTTTCAAGGGCGCCGATCTTGCCCTGGGTCAGCGCCTGCTCAAGGAGCACCGCTGCGCCGAATGTCATGCGCGCAAGTTCGGTGGCGATGGTTCGGGCGTCTATCGACCGATGGAGCGCGTGAAGACGGCCGGTGCCCTGCGCGGCATGGTCGAGCAATGCAATATCGAGCTCAATCTGGGCCTGTTCCCGGAGGAGGCGACGGCCGTGGCCGCCGTCTTGAACCTGGAGCACTACAGGTTCAAATGAGCCCTGGACGAGCCGCTATATCGGTAATTGCGAATACAATCGAAAATCGTATCTCACCGGTTCATCATGGATACCCGCATGGACGCCCGCAACACCGAAGACAAGGTTTTTGAATCGGTCGCCGAACTGTTCTCGCTGCTGTCCACGCCGATCCGGCTGAAGATCATCAGCGCCGTCTGCCACGGCGAGAAGAACGTGTCCGAGCTGCTGGGCGAGATCGACACCACCCAGCCCAATATGTCGCAGCACCTGTCCACGCTGTACCGCAGCGGCGTGCTCTCCAAGCGCCGCGAGGGCACGCAGATCTACTACAAGCTGCAGAGCGACCGCGTCGCCGCCCTGTGCCGGGCCGTCTGCACCCAGGTGGCCATCGAGATGGACCCCGACACCGAGATCGACGCCAAGGAGCGTCTGATGCCGGCTGGGGCTCGCTGACAGGGTTTACTTGAGCTGGGTGCCCGTCGCGTCCCAGACCTGCACGGTGATGGCGATGCCCTGACCCACGCTTTGCGTGACGGTACAAAAGCTTTCGAACTGGCTCAGCACCCGTTCCAGGTGCTGCAGCTCTGCCGCCGCCACTCCCAGCTTCAAGCGCGCCGTCATGGCCAGCACGCGCACCCGGCCCTCGGCATTGCGGCCGACCTCGGCCGTCACCTTGCAGCTCAATGGCTCGGGTGCCTGCTTGAACTTGCGCAGCGCAAACAGCAGCGAGTCGCTGAGGCAGTTGGCCACGGCCGCGCACAGCAGCTCCACGGGTGAGGGGCCGGCCGCGCCGCCCAGCGGTGGCGGCTCATCGCAGATCAGTGGCGCTACCGGCGCACCGAAGCGCGCCTCGAAACGATAGTCCTGCTGCTGCATCAGCTCGACGCTGACGGTGCTGTTGTCACTCATGCGGTTGTCCCTGTTCAGTTCCCGGGCTTGATGCCCAGTTTGCGCAGTATCGACTCCATCAGGCACCAGCGGGTGAAGCCGCTTTGCAGCAGATTGATGCCGACAAAGGCGGTGAAGGCCAGCCACCAGCTGTTGACGAACAGCGGGCTGCCGGGCACGCCCAGCGCGAGCGACAAGAGAATGAAGATACCGGCGACGATGCGCACGATTTGCCAGGTGGTCATGGAGTTTCTCCTTGAGTTGAAATGCCCGTGAGGGCGTGCAGACGATGGCGGTAGGCCATGTAGTAAAGCGTCGGGATCACCACCAGGGTCAGGATGGTGGAGACAAAGATGCCGAAGATCAGTGAGATCGCCAGACCGTTGAAGATCGGGTCGTCGAGGATGAAGAAGGCGCCCATCATGGCGGCCATGCCGGTCAGCATGATGGGCTGGGCGCGGGTGATGGCCGAGCGCACGATGGCTCGCTTGAAGTGCATCCCGGGGTCGTGCGCCGGGCCGTCCCAAGCCGACCCAGCCCCCTCGGGGGGTGGCGTAGGCAAAGCCGAAGCCTGGGGGCCTTTCCTTACTTGCAGGTTGATGAAGTCCACCAGAAGGATGGAGTTGCGCACGATGATGCCGGCCAGCGCGATCATGCCAATCATCGACGTTGCGGTGTACTGGGCCCCGAGCACCGCATGGCCCGGCATCACGCCGATGATGGTCAGCGGGATCGGCGCCATGATGATCAGCGGGGTCAGGTAGGAACCGAACTGCGCCACCACCAGCAGATAGATCAGCACCAGGCCCACCGCATAGGCCAGGCCCATGTCGCGGAAGGTTTCAAACGTGATCTGCCACTCGCCGTCCCACTTGATCGCGTAGTCGCGGTAGCCATCGTCGGGCTGGCTGATGAAGAACTCCTGCAGCGTGCCGCCGCCCGGCGTCTTGATGTCTTTCAGTGCGCCGCGCATTGCGAACATGCCGTAAAGCGGGCTGTCCAGCTTGCCCGCCATGTCGGCCAGCACATAGTTCACCGGCAGCAGGTCCTTGTGATGGATGGGCTGCTCGCGCAGCGTGTCGCTGACCGTGACCAGCTCACGTATCGGCACCAGCTTGCCCGCGGCGCTGCGCACGCTCAACGACAGCAACAGGTCCAGATTGCCCTGTGCCTCGGGCGGCAGCTGCAGCACGGCGGCGGCCGGGTACTTGCTCTGGTCATGCAGATAGGTCACCGCCTCGCCCGACTGCGCGGCGTGCAGCGTGCTGACGATGGCCTGCTGCGGCAAGCCCAGCAGGGCGGCCTTGCGGCGGTCCACCAGCAGCAGCTTGCGCGGCGCGCTGGCGATGCTGCTGTCGTCCACATCGACCAGGCCGTCGGAGCGTTCCATCAGCGCGCGCACCGCCTTGGCCACCTGCTGGCGGCCCTCGGCCTCCGGGCCGTAGATCTCGGCCACGAGGGGCGAGAGCACCGGCGGGCCGGGTGGCACCTCGACAACCTTCACGTTCGCGCCATGGCTGCGGGCGATCTTCTGCAGCTCGGGCCGCACGCGGGTGGCGATCTGGTGGCTCTTGTCGGCGCGATCGTGCTTGTCGACCAGATTGACCTGGATGTCGCCCTGGTCGGCGCCCGAGCGCAGGTAGTACTGGCGCACCAGGCCATTGAAGTTGATCGGCGAGGCGGTACCGGCGTAGGCCTGATAGTGGGTGACCTCGGGCACGGTGGAGAGATAAGCGCCCAGCTCGTGCATCACGGCGGTGGTCTGCTCCAGCGGCGTGCCTGCGGGCATGTCGATGACGACCTGGAACTCCGACTTGTTGTCGAAGGGCAGCATCTTCAGCAGCACCAGGCCGGTGGCCGGAAGCAGCAGCGACAGGGCGATCAGCACCGCCACGCCCAGACCCAGCAGCTTGCGGTTGCGCGAGCCGCGTTGCAGGTCCAGCAGCGGCTTGAAGACGCGCTCGAAGGTCGGCGCCAGCTTGGCCGACAGGCCATGCAGCGCTTCGGGGTCGCCATGTTGGCCGGCCGGCAACGCCTTCATCCAGAGTCTGGCCAACCAGGGCGTGACGACGAAGGCGATGGCCAGCGACAGTAGCATTCCCATCGACGCATTGATGGGAATGGGGCTCATGTACGGGCCCATCAGGCCGCTGACGAAGGCCATCGGCAGCAGCGCGGCGATGACGGTCAGCGTGGCCAGGATGGTCGGGCCACCGACCTCGTCCACCGCGCCGGGGATGATCTGGGCCAGCGTGCGGCCAGGGAATAGCTGCTGATGGCGGTGGATGTTCTCCACGACGACGATGGCATCGTCCACCAGGATGCCGATCGAGAAGATCAGCGCGAACAGCGACACCCGGTTCAGGGTGAAGCCCCAGGCCCAGGAGGCGAACAGCGTCACCGTCAAGGTCAGTATCACCGCCGTGCCGACGATCGCCGCCTCGCGGCGGCCCAGCGCTATGAAGACCAGGGCCACCACCGATGCGGTGGCGAAGAGCAGCTTCTGGATCAGCTTCTGTGCCTTGTCATTGGCGCTGGCGCCGTAGTTGCGCGTCTCGCTGACCTGCACCTCGGCCGGTATCACGGTGTTGCGCAGCGTGTCCACACGCTTCATCACCGCATTGGCCACGTCGATGGCGTTCTCGCCGGCCTTCTTGGTGATGGCAATCGTCACGGCCGGGTATTCCTGGCCCTGCTCGCCATGCCAGACATAGCGCGAAGGCGTGAGCGGGCCGTCCTGCACCCGTGCCACATCGCGCAGGAACACCGGCTTGCCCTCACGCACGCCGACGACCAGTTCCTCGACATCGCGAGCCGAGGCCAGGAAGGGCCCGGCCTCCAGCGCGATGGCCTGGTTGGCAGTGAGCTGATCGCCCAGCGGCAGGCCGGCATTGGCTGACTGCAGCGCCTGGCGCAGCTCGGGCAGGGTGAGGCCGGCGCTGCTCATGCGGCCGGGGTCGATCTCGACGCGCACGGCGCGGCCGGGACCGCCTATCGTTGTGACCTCGCGCGTGCCGGGCACCCGCTTGAGCTCGATTTCCATGCTGTGGGCGACGCGCTCCAGATCAAACGCGCCGGTGTCCGTGTTCTTGCCGAACAAGGTCAGGCTGACGATGGGTACATCGTCTATGCCCTTGGGCTTGATGATGGGCGCCGAGACGCCGAGACCCGGGGGCAGCCAGTCGGCGTTGGAGTTCACGGTGTCGTACAGACGCACCAGCGCCTCGGTGCGCGGCACGCCAACCTTGTACTGCACCGTGATCACGGCCAGGCCCGGGCGCGACGTCGACATCACGTGCTCGACACCGGCTATTCCGCTGAGCACCTGCTCGGCCGGCGTGGCCACCATCTGCTCCACGTCCCGCGCGCTGGCGCCGGGGAAGGGAATCAGCACATTGGCCATCGTCACATTGATCTGCGGCTCTTCCTCGCGCGGCGTGACCAGCACCGCGAAGAT